>Ga0302347_1000083_pt1 | contig 183716 bp, 161 predicted proteins | sample PhyWR1_FD_202178 | JGI IMG/M metagenome (GOLD analysis project Ga0302347, IMG submission 202178) | Leaf surface microbial communities from wheat plants in UC Gill Tract Community Farm, Albany, California, United States - DLSL W.R1 (v2)... | ecosystem: Host-associated > Plants > Phyllosphere >... | reverse complement strand
CCGACACTTCCACGAAGCTGCCGTTTTTGTAGGCAGTTGCTTTGAATGGTTTAACTTGGCTGTTGATGATAGGCATCGTTGACTCTCCGTCAGGGTTGAAAAGTTGATGGGGTGAATCCTAACAACAGATTTCGTATCTGGCTCATTGGCAAAGCTGATGCTGACGATTGGTTTTAGCTATCAGGTGTACCTATAAATAGCCGAAAACTAAATATGATCCACCTGAACAGGTTTCAACTTGATGTCGATCAGTTGCCGATGTTTTTTTGCGCGGTGATGCTCATCCCGGTAAACGGGCTGGCTTCAACATAGCGCATGGCTGACTTGATGTCTTTCCAGCCGACGTAATTCATCAGCGACTTCAAGTCCCAGCCACTTTGATGGGCCCATGTTGCAAAACCGCGACGCAATGAGTGGCTGGTGTATTGCTCGGCCGGGATGCCTGCGCGCTCCAGGGCCTGGCGCAGCAGCGGGATCACGCTGTTGGCGTGCAACCCCTCCTCCCCCAGATTGCCCCAGCGATCGATCCCGCGAAACACCGGGCCGCGCACCAGCGCTGCGCTGTTGAGCCATTCGATATAGGCGCGTACCGGGCACAGGCGCAGCAGCGCCGGGGTCTGAAAGGTTTTGCCGAGGTTGTCGCGGTCGCTTTTGCTGCGCGGCAGGTACAGGGTAATGCCGGCCCCTTCTACAGCCTGCACATGCTCGACTTGCAAGCGGCACAACTCATCGCTGCGAAACCCGCGCCAGAAGCCGAGCAGGATCAGGGCGGCGTCGCGCCTGGCGCGCAACAACCCTGGTTGATCACCACAGGCCAGCGCCGCCAGGGCCTCACCCTCCAGCCATTCGACCACTTTTTCAAGATGCTGCAATTGTAACGGCGCAGCCTGCTTCTCCTGCACGGGATGCAATGCACGTATGCCCTTGAACACCTTGCGCACCACCGGCGCCTTGGTCGGGTCGGCAAACCCCTGGCTGTTGTGCCATTGGGCAATGGCTGACAGACGCAGCTTGAGGGTGTTGATCGACAGTTGCCCGGCATGGGCCACCAGATAGCGCGCCACGCTGTCGCTGGTGGCGGGCAGAAACCCGCCCCAGCTCACTTCGAAGTGCTCGATGGCAGCCCGATAGCTGCGGCGGGTGTTGTCGCGGGTCGCAGCATTCAAATAGCGATCCAGCTCGCTCATGGGGCAGTTCTCTTGTCTGGCGTACTGAAAACGGGCCTTGAATGGGCTTTCAAGGCTCTAACACGGGATAATACCAGTATATCCCGCGCTATATTTCGTTAAATATTCAAAACAGGATGTGCTAAAATAGTATGTAATTACATGATACATACCACAGTACATAATCGTAGGAGATAGCCATGGCCCGTGGCGGCGTAAACAAGGCAGTGGTGCAAATTGCACGCACGGCGATCCTGGCTCGCGGCGAACACCCGAGCATTGATGCCGTACGTATCGAGATGGGCAATACCGGGTCGAAAACCACGATCCATCGGTACCTGAAGGAGCTAGACGAAGTGGACTCGCGCCGCGGCGCACCCCGCGAGCAGATCGATGACGAACTGACCGGGCTGGTCGCCCGCCTTGCCCAGCGCCTGCAAGAGCAGGCGCAAGAGCCCATCGACCGGGCGCAGGCGCACTACGAGCAACTCAAGGTGCAACTGCAGACGCAGTTGAGCGAAACGCAGGACGCCCGGGCTCAGCTGGAACAGCAACTGGAGATTCAGGGCACAGCGCTGCAGCAGGAAAGCGCCAGTCTCGACGCCACCCGCTCCATGCTGCAAACCGAGCAGACCCGCAACGCAGCCCTGAACCAGGCGTGCAGCGACTTTGACCTGCGCCTCAAGGACCGTGACGAGCAGATCCGCTCGCTGGAAGAGAAGCACCTGCATGCCCGCGATGCGCTGGAGCATTACCGAAACGCCGTCAAGGAACAGCGCGAGCAGGATCAGCGTCGCCACGAAGGCCAGTTGCAGCAAGTGCAGATGGAACTGCGCCAGGCCCAGCAAAGTGCGTTGGTGCGCCAGGACGAAATCACCCAGCTGCATCGCGACAATGAACGTGTACTGAGCGAGAGCCGCGCCCTGGGCAAGGAACTGAATCAGGTCAGTGACCAGCAACACAAGCTGGCCAACCTCAATGCCCAGCTCACCGCCCAGCTCGGCCAGTTGCAGAGTGAGCGCACCCTGCTTCAAGAGCGCCTACGCGTGGCCGCACAGGAAAGTGAAGGGTTGAAGCAGGCCCACGCACAGATCCAGGAAAGCCATGCAGCCCTTGCCTTGCGCGCCATAAAAGCTGAAACCGCGCTGGAAAGCCTGCAGGGGCTAAAGAAGGATGCAGAACAAAGCGTGCTCGCCAAAGACCAGTAGAACTACCTGACTCGATCCAGGCCCAGTGCGGGCTTGTTGTGGGAGCGGGCTTGCTCGCGATTCGGACGCTGCGGTCTCTCAGGCATACCGCGGCGATTCCATCGCGAGCAAGCCCGCTCCCACAAAAGCTGAATAGACACCCCCATCTTTGTTCAGCTACCGTTCAGCAAATGCAATCGATTCTTGTTTGGCAATACGTATCAATATGTTACAAATTAGCACCCTAACTAATTTGTGATGCGGTAGCCCACCATGCTGGTTCCATTTCTGATCATGCTGCGCGAAGGGATTGAGGCCGCACTTATCGTCGGTATCATTGCCAGTTACCTCAAGCAAACCGGCCGCGGACAGTGGATGCCGGCGGTATGGATCGGCGTGTTTCTGGCCGCCGCCCTGTCGTTGCTGGTGGGTGGCGGCCTGGAATTGATGAGTGCCGAATTCCCGCAAAAGCAGCAAGAACTGTTTGAAGGCATTGTCGGCCTTGTCGCTGTCGGCATTCTCAGCTCGATGGTGTTCTGGATGCGCAAGGTCGCGCGCTCGATCAAACACTCGCTGCATTCATCCCTCGACCACGCCCTCGCCGGCTCCAGACATCAGGTCACGGCACTGATTGCCATGGTCTTTTTCGCTGTCGCCCGGGAAGGGCTCGAAACCGTGTTTTTCCTGCTCGCCGTTTTCCAGCAAAGCGAAGGCCCCGGCGCACCGATTGGCGCCCTGCTCGGGCTGATCCTGGCGATTGGCGTGGGCTTCGCCATCTACAGCGGCAGCATGCGCCTCAATCTCGGGCTGTTTTTCCGCTGGACCGGCCTGTTTATCCTTGTAGTAGCCGCAGGCATTCTGGCCAATTCAGTGCAGGCGCTGCACGAGGCAGGCTTGTGGAACCACTGGCAAGACGTGGTCTTTGACATCACCGCCCATCTGCCCATGGATGGCCCGCTGGGCTCGGTGCTCGCCGGGATGTTCGGCTACCAGGACGCCCCCACGGTCAGCGTACTCGGTGCCTATCTGATTTATCTGGTCGTGACGCTGGCGATGTTCTTTCGCTCGCCAGCGCCGACCAGCACCGCTCACTCTTCCTCAGCAACAAACCCATAAGGTCAAACATGCCTACCCCTGCAAGCGGTACACCGCCACGCGCCTTGCGCTGGGCGGTGGCCGGCTCGGTGATCGTGATGATCGCGGCCGGCGGGTTGTTCTACTACGCCTCGCAACTGGCTGCGGCCAAGCGCAAGGTTCACGGCAACGAAGTCACGGTCACCATCCATCCGCACAGTTGCGAGCCCAATGCCCTGACCGTACCCGCCGGATTCAACAGTTTCCGTATCGTCAACGCGTCCGAACGCGCCGTCGAATGGGAGATCCTTGATGGCGTACTGGTCGTCGAGGAGCGGGAAAATATCGCCCCGGGCCTGAGCCAGGTAATCAATGCCACCCTCGCTCCCGGCGACTATGCGATCACCTGCGGCCTGCTCAGCAATCCGCGCGGCACATTGCATGTCACCCCAACCGCTGCGTCCGAAGCCAGCGCCAGGGCCCGCCCCGCCATGGTGGCTTTTATCGGTCCGCTGTCGGAGTTCCGGGTTTACCTGAGCAGCCAGGGCAGCGCCCTGACCAAGGCCACTGATGCTCTGTCCCAGGCCATTGCCGCAGGCGACCTGGCTCAGGCGCAAGCCTTGTATGTACCGGCTCGCGAGGCGTACCAGCGCCTGGCCCCGGCCGCACAGCGCCTGGCAGAACTGGACAACAGCATCAACGCCCGCGCCGACTATTTCGAAAAACGCGAACAGGACCCGGGCTTTATCGGCTTCCACCGTATTGAGTACGGCCTGTTCGAGCAGCGCAGCACCCAGGGGCTAACGCCCATTGCGCAGCAATTGCAGGCCAATAGCGTACTGCTCAAACAACAGTTGCTGGCCCAGTCGCTGCCACCCGACCAACTGGTCAGCACCGTCGCCCGCACCTTGCACAACCTGGCCGATACCCGTGCCGGCAGCGGTGAAGAAGAACGCTACAGCCATATCGACCTCAATGGCTTTGCCGCCAATCTGCAAGTAACGCACAAAGTGGTGGATCTGCTGCGCCCCCTGCTGGCCAAGAACAATGCCGACTTGCTGCGTACCATCGATGAGGCCAGCGCAGCGCTGGATGCCGAACTCGACGGTTTGAAAACCCCGCAGGGTTTCCACACCTATGACAGGGTCAGTGCCGGGCAACGCCAGCAAATCAGTCACAAGGCCAAGGTTCTGGCCGATGCACTCGATGGAATCGATCCCGCCCTCGGCCTTAGCGGCCTGTAATTGCAGACGAGACCCACATGAGCGATTCAGAACACACCCCGAACGAGTTCAACCTGCAACGCCGACGCATCCTCATGGGCATGGGGGTCGCCGGTGCCGCACTGGCCGGCGGTGCATTAAGCTGCCCGGCCATGGCTGCCAACAACCCCGGCAGTGCGCAAGTCACCCAGGCACCCAGCAGCGACAAGACCCAGGACCATCACGCCTTTCACGGTCAGCATCAAAACGGCATCGTCACCCCACGCCCGGCCGCTGGCATGCTGGTGGCCTTTGATGTGCTCGCCACAAACCGCGAAGACCTCGAACGCCTGCTGCGCACGCTCAATGAGCGCATCGCCTTTCTGGTAAAAGGCGGACCGGTCGCCCAGGTCGACCCCAAGCTGCCGCCGGTGGATTCGGGCATCCTCGGCCCGGTGGTCACCCCGGACAACCTGACCATCACCGTGTCCGTCGGCGAGTCTCTGTTCGATGAGCGTTTTGCCCTGGCCAACGTCAAGCCCAAACGCCTGAGCCGCATGCAAGGCTTCCCCAACGACGCTCTGGACCCGGCCCAGTGCCACGGCGACTTGAGCCTGCAGTTTTGCGCCAATACCGCGGACACCAATATCCACGCGTTGCGCGACATTGTTAAAAACCTGCCCGACCTGCTGCTGGTGCGCTGGAAGCAGGAAGGCACCGTACCGCCCCAAGCCCCGGTGAAACCCGGCGAGCCCGCGCAAAGTGCGCGCAATTTCCTGGGATTTCGTGACGGCTCGGCCAACCCCGACTCCACCGACCCTTCGGCCATGAACCAGATTGTCTGGGTCCGGCCCGACAGCGACGAACCGCAGTGGGCAGTCAACGGCAGTTACCAGGCGGTGCGCATCATCCGCAACTTCGTCGAACGCTGGGACCGAACCCCGCTGCAGGAGCAGGAAAGCATTTTCGGCCGCACCAAGGCCAACGGTGCGCCCATGGATGGCACCCGGGAAACCGACGTGCCGGATTACAGCAAGGACCCCCACGGCAAGATCACCAAACTGGACGCCCATATTCGTCTGGCCAATCCGCGCACTGCGCAGGCACGCAACAGCCTGATCCTGCGCCGGCCGTTCAATTACTCCAATGGCGTCAACAAAAACGGCCAGCTGGACATGGGCCTGTTGTTTATCTGCTACCAGAGCAACCTGGAACAGGGCTTTATCGCGGTGCAAACCCGTCTCAACGGTGAACCCCTTGAGGAGTACCTCAAGCCCGTGGGCGGCGGCTTTTTTTTCACCCTGCCGGGCGTACGCGACGAGCAGGATTTTATCGGCCGCTCGCTGCTTGATGCTGCCACACGCACCTGAACCTCAACCCACCGGAAAAAGTCCCATGAAGAAGACCCCGCTCGCACTGTTTCTGGCCCTGGGCTTGCTCCACACCCCTCTGTCGGCGCTCGCTGCAACCGCGCCACTGGACTTGGTGCAACCTGTTTCGGACTACAAGATCTACGTCACCGAACAACTGGATGAGCTGGCCAGCAACACGCAAAAATTCACCGACGCAGTAAAAAAAGGCGATCTGGCGACGGCGAAAAAACTCTATGCGCCAACCCGGGTGTACTACGAGTCGATCGAGCCGATTGCCGAACTGTTCAGCGACCTCGACGCCTCGATCGACTCCCGGGTCGACGATCATGAAAAAGGCGTCACCGCCCCCGACTTCACCGGTTTTCACCGCATCGAATACAGTCTGTTCGCCGAGAACAGCACCCAGGGTCTGGACAAGCTGGCGGACGGCCTGAACAACGACGTCAAGGACCTGCAAGCCCGTGTCGCCGGGCTAACCTTCCCGCCGGAAAAAGTCGTCGGCGGTGCTGCGGCACTGATGGAAGAAGTGGCCGCCACCAAGATTTCCGGCGAGGAAGACCGCTACAGCCACACCGACCTGTATGACTTCCAGGGCAACGTGGACGGCGCGAAAAAGATCTTCGATCTGTTCCGTGCGCAAATCGAACAGAACGACAAGGCCTTTGCCGCCAAAGTGGATAAAAACTTCGCGACGGTAAACAGCATCCTGGCCAGATACAAAACCGCCGATGGCGGCTTTGAGACCTATGACAAGGTCAAGGAAAACGACCGCAAGGCTCTCGTCGGGCCGGTCAATACCCTGGCCGAAGACCTGTCGACCCTGCGCGGCAAGCTGGGCTTGAACTGATTAAAGGCTTTTGGCAGCGCCAACCGATGTGATTCACGTCACATATCCGCAGGTTGGCGCTATCGCATTACCCCCGTACTTAGTGCTCATCGGGCATAGGGTCTGTGCTGGGTCACTGTTCAAAATCGTTCAAACAATGTATGAATCCTCCTGTTTATGAAAAGTACTACTGCCCCGTTACATAATGTTTGGGTGCTCAAATACTTTCCTGAATAGCACCTGTCTAGCGTTTAGAAAGGACGCACTGTTGATCCAACTTTCATAGGTTTTTCACAAGGAGGCGTTTAACGTATGCAACAGCCCATCAGGCAAAGCCCGAAGAGTTTGCAACAAAATCATGTAGATAACGCTTTAGAACGACTTTACCTTTGTTAAATACCGGCTTTACTCGTAAAGGGCCCTAACCTTTAGGTGCCTTGAGTTTGGTCGACAAAGATATGTCGTCTTGTGCCATTGAAACTGACTGGAACGAATCTATTGAAACCCTACCCAATCCAGTGTGTGTCGATCGTCATTCCGGTCTACAACGAAGAAGAAAGTCTGCCCGAACTCTTGCGTCGCACCGAAGCGGCCTGCGCACAACTGAGCCAGGCTTACGAAATCGTCCTGGTTGACGACGGCAGCCGGGACAAGTCGGCGCAAATCCTCGAAGACGCCGCAGCCCGTGAAGGCAGCCCGGTTGTCGCGGTTATCCTCAACCGCAACTACGGCCAGCATGCCGCGATCATGGCCGGCTTTGAACATTCCAAAGGCGACGTGGTGATCACCCTCGACGCCGACCTGCAAAACCCTCCGGAAGAAATTCCGCGCCTGGTGGCCCAGGCTGCACTGGGTTACGACGTGGTCGGGACAGTACGCAACAACCGCCAGGACTCTGCCTGGCGCCGCTGGCCTTCACGCCTGATCAACCTGGCCGTGCAGCGCTCCACCGGGGTTGCCATGAGCGACTACGGCTGCATGCTACGCGCCTACCGCCGCAGCATCGTCGACGCCATGCTCGCCTGCCGGGAGCGCAGCACCTTTATCCCGATTCTGGCCAACAGCTTTGCCCGCCACACCACCGAGGTGCTGGTCGAGCACGCCGAGCGCGAGCACGGTGACTCCAAGTACAGCGCCATGCGCCTGATCAACCTGATGTTTGACCTGATCACCTGCATGACCACTACGCCATTACGCCTGCTGAGCATTATCGGTTTCAGCATGGCTGCATTAGGCGCGGTATTCGCCATTGCCCTGATCATGTTGCGTCTTATCTTCGGTGCAAGCTGGGCCGGTGACGGTACTTTCGTATTGTTCGCGGTGCTCTTCGTATTTACCGGCGGTCAATTTATCGGCATGGGCCTTCTGGGTGAATACCTGGGCCGCATGTACAGCGATGTGCGGGCACGACCACGGTTCTTTATTGAAAAAATCGTTCGCGCCGAACCTGCAACCCCTTCTGTAACAACTAGCAAACCGACTTCTTCTACTTCGACACAGGTCCAATCATGAGTTTGAAAGCCGTTGTTTTCGCCTATCACGATATTGGCTGCACAGGCATCGAAGCCTTGCTCAATGCTGGCTACGAAATTGCTGCTGTATTCACCCATGCTGACGATCCGAAAGAAAACAACTTCTACGGTTCGGTCGCGCAACTGTGCGCACGTAAAGGCATTCCGGTTCACGCCCCTGAAGACGCCAACCACCCGCTGTGGATCGAGCGCATCCGCAAACTGAACGCCGACTACATTTTCTCGTTCTACTATCGCCACCTGCTGGGCGAAGAGCTGCTGGCCAGCGTCAGCAAAGGCGCCTTCAATCTGCATGGCTCCCTGTTGCCACGCTACCGTGGTCGCGCACCGGCCAACTGGGTACTGGTCAACGGCGAAACCGAAACCGGCGTGACCCTGCACCGCATGGTCAAGCGCGCCGACGCGGGCGATATCCTGGCCCAGCAGCGCATCAGCATCGAGCGCTCGGACACGGCCCTGACCCTGCACGCCAAGCTGCGCGAAACCGCCGCCCAACTGCTGGCCGAAGCCCTGCCACTGCTGCCCCAAGGCAAACTCAGCGAAACCCCGCAAGACGAATCCAAGGCCACCTATTTTGGTCGCCGCACCCCGGCTGACGGCTTGCTGCAATGGAACCGTCCGGCAGAAGAACTGTTCAATCTGGTGCGTGCAGTGACCCAGCCCTACCCAGGCGCCTTCTGTGCCGTGGGTGAGCACAAGCTGATTGTGTGGGGCGCCGAAGTGGTTGCCGGCAACCAGGGCCATGCACCTGGTCAGGTCATCAGCTGCGAACCGCTGCGCATTGCCTGCGGCACAGACTCGCTGGTGATCACTGCCGGTCAGCGCAACGACAACGGCCTGTACCTGAGCGGCCCGCAACTGGCCCGTGAACTGGGCCTGGTCGAAGGTTCGCGCCTGCGTGGTGCTGAGTCCGGCCGCCCGGCACGCCGCACCCGCGTGCTTATCCTTGGGGTTAACGGCTTTATCGGCAACCACCTGTCCGAGCGTCTGCTGCAAGACGACCGCTACGAAGTGTACGGCCTCGATATCGGCTCCGATGCCATCGACCGCCTGCGCAGCCACCCCAACTTCCACTTCGTGGAAGGCGATATCAGCATCCACACCGAGTGGATCGAATACCACATCAAGAAGTGCGACGTGGTCCTGCCGCTGGTGGCCATCGCCACGCCAATCGAATACACCCGCAACCCGTTGCGCGTGTTCGAGCTGGACTTCGAGGAAAACCTCAAGCTGGTGCGCTACTGCGTCAAGTACAACAAGCGCGTGATCTTCCCGTCCACCTCCGAAGTGTATGGCATGTGCCAGGACAAGAACTTCGACGAGGACACTTCCAACCTGATCGTTGGTCCGATCAACAAGCAGCGCTGGATTTACTCGGTGTCCAAGCAACTGCTGGACCGTGTGATCTGGGCATACGGCCAGAAAGGCCTGAAATTCACCCTGTTCCGTCCATTCAACTGGATGGGCCCGCGCCTTGACCGTCTGGATTCGGCACGGGTTGGCAGCTCACGCGCCATCACCCAGCTGATCCTGCATCTGGTGGAAGGTACTCCGATCCGCCTGGTTGACGGCGGCGAACAAAAACGCTGCTTCACCGACGTGGCTGACGGCATCGAAGCCCTGGCGCGCATCATCGACAACAAGGATGGCAAATGCGACGGCCAGATCATCAACATCGGCAACCCGGACAACGAAGCGAGCATTCGTCAACTGGGCGAAGAGTTGCTGCGCCAGTTCGAAGCGCACCCGCTGCGTGACAACTTCCCGCCGTTTGCCGGTTTCCGTGACGTTGAAAGCCAGTCGTTCTACGGCACTGGTTACCAGGACGTCAGCCATCGCAAGCCAAGCGTGGAAAACGCCCGTCGTCTTATCGACTGGACGCCGACCACCGAACTGAGCGAAACCATCGGCAAGACCCTGGACTTCTTCCTGCGCGAAGCCATGGTAGAAATCGCGGAAAAACGCTGATGCAAGCTGGACTACGTATAGATGTCGACACGTACCGCGGCACCCGTGAGGGGGTGCCGCGGCTCCTGGAACTGCTCGACGAAGCCCAGATCAAGGCCACGTTTTTTTTCAGTGTGGGCCCGGACAACATGGGCCGCCATTTATGGCGGCTGATCAAGCCCCGGTTCTTCTGGAAAATGATGCGCTCCAAGGCCGCCAGCCTCTATGGCTGGGATATTTTGCTGGCCGGCACTGCCTGGCCGGGCAAACCGATCGGCAAGGATCTGGGGCATTTGATGCGCCAGACCCTGGCCGCCGGCCATGAGGTTGGCCTGCACGCCTGGGATCACCATGGCTGGCAGGCCAATACCGCGCGCTGGAGCGAGGCGCAACTGATCGAGCAGATACGCCGGGGTGTCGACACCCTGAGCGACATCACCGGCCAGGCCGTCGAATGTTCGGCGGCCGCCGGCTGGCGTGCCGACGAGCGCGTGGTCCAGGCCAAGGAAACCTTTGGTTTTCGCTATAACAGTGATTGCCGCGGGCACAGTCTGTTTCGGCCAAGGTTGGCTGACGGCAGGCTGGGCGCGCCGCAAATCCCTGTGGATCTACCCACATTCGATGAAGTGGTCGGGCCCGAGCTGAGTGCCGCCGATTTCAACTCATTCATTCTTGATCGCTTCAGCCCGCAAAAGCTGAATGCGTACACCATTCATGCAGAAGTAGAAGGGATTCTAATGGCCAACGACTTCCGTCAATTGCTGGCACAGGCCAGTGCCCGTGACATTCATTTTCACCCCCTGCGGGACTTGCTGCCCGCCGATCTCGACAGCCTGCCCGCCGGGCAGTTGAGCCGGGGTGTACTGGAAGGCCGTGAAGGCTGGCTGGGAGTGCAGAAGCCATGACTTCACGCTGGACAATACCGCTGCTGGTTCTGGCCTTTATTGCGTTTTACCTGTTGCCGCTGGGCACTCACGGCCTGTGGATCCCCGACGAGACGCGCTATGCGCAAATCGGCCAGCAAATCCTGATCGACGGTAACTGGGTCACCCCGCACTTCATGGACCTGCGCTACTTCGAGAAGCCGATTGCCGGCTACTGGATGATTGCCATCGGCCAGGCGATTTTTGGGGAAAACCTGTTCGGTGTGCGCATCGCCTCGGCCATCGCCACCGGCTTGAGCGTGTTCCTGGCCTATGCCGTGGCCCGCCGCCTGTGGAATGACCCGCGCAAGAGCTTTGCCTGTGCCCTGGTGTACATGACTTTTGGCCTGATTGCCGGTCAGGCGGGTTATTCCAACCTCGATCCGCAGTTCACCCTGTGGGTCAACCTGAGCATGGTAGCGCTGTGGTTTGCCGTCGACAGCAGCTCCAGCCGTGATCGCCTGATCAGTTGGGCGGTGCTGGGTTTTGCCTGCGGCATGGGTTTTATGACCAAGGGCTTTCTGGCCCTGCTGCTGCCGGTACTGATCGCCCTGCCCTACATGCTCTGGCAAAAACGCTTCCTGGAACTGGTCAAATATGGCCTGGTGGCCATGCTTGTCGCAGCCTTGGTCTCACTGCCGTGGATCCTCGCGGTTCACGCCCAGGAGCCCGATTACTGGAATTTTTTCTTCTGGCACGAGCACATTCGTCGCTTTGCCGGTGAAGATGCCCAGCACGGTCGTCCATGGTGGTTCTACCTGCCGCTGCTGGTGGTATCCAGCCTGCCGTGGGCTGCATTGTTGCCGGTCGCCTTCAAGGACGCCTGGAGCAACAAGCGCCATGCCAGCATTGTGTTCGTGCTGCTGTGGCTGCTGCTGCCGCTGGGTTTGTTCAGCCTGAGCAAGGGCAAGCTGCCGACCTATATCATGCCGTGCATGTTGCCGCTGGCACTGCTGCTGGGCCACGCAATGATGCAACGGGTTGAACAGGCCAAAACCTGCGCCCTGCGCTTCAATGGCGCGGTCAACCTGATCGGCGGCAGTGCGGCATTGCTGGCCCTGGTGTACTTCCAGGTCAAGCAACCGTTCTATGACAACGAACCGCTGCACCTGGCCCTGCTGGTTGTGGTGCTGCTGACGTGGATCATCACCGGCCTGCTGACATTGAGCAAACCGTTGAAGATGTGGGCTGCGCCGGCACTGGCAATGGGTGTTCTGGTACTGCTACTGCCGGCAGCCATGCCGAGCAGCGTGGTTCACAACAAGATGCCTGACCAGTTTGTCCTGGAACATATGGATGAGCTGTCCCAGGCCAAGACATTTCTGAGCAACGACCTGGGCGCTGCCTCTGCTTTGGCCTGGCGTCTGCGCCGCCCTGACGTGACACTCTACAACACCCAGGGTGAGGTCAAGTACGGCCTTACCTACGACGATGCCAAAGGCAAGAGCATTGGTCTGGCCGAAGTAGGCCCGTGGATGGCTGACGCCCGCCGCAAAGGCCCGGTCGGTGTGCTAATGCGCGTCAAGGACAGCGATGAAAGCCATGAAATGGACGAGTTGCCCAAAGTCGCCAAGCGCTATGAAGAAGGCAACATGGTGATTCTGATTTACCCGCAGATTACTCCATGACCCTGACGCTATTGCTGTTGGCGTGTCTGTTGACCTGTGCTGGCCAGATCGCCCAGAAGTACGCGGTCGAAGGTTGGCGCGGGGTTGACACCGGGGTGGCGCAAAAGCTGCGTTCGCCCTGGTTATGGCTGGCACTGCTATGCCTTGGCCTGGGTTTGCTGGTGTGGTTGCTGGTGTTGCAACGGCTCGAGGTCGGGGTTGCTTACCCGATGCTCAGCCTTAATTTTGTACTGATCACCCTGGTGGCCCGCTACCTGTTCAAGGAAACCATCGACCTGCGCCATTGGCTGGGCGTTGGGCTGGTAATAGCCGGGGTGGTTTTGCTGGGGCAACACGCATGAGCCTGTTCCGTGGATTTGCCTTTGCCTCGGGCAGTGTATTGCTGGTCAGTGGCGCTCAACTGGGCATGCGCTGGAGCATGACCCGCTTGCCGCAGCCCTCCCAATGGCTGGATGCAATCAGTCAGGGAGATGTCTCGCTACCGGCACTGGCCATGGTAGTTGCCGCGATTGTCGCGTATGCGCTGTCGATGCTCTGCTGGCTGCTGGCCTTGCGCGACTTGCCGCTGGGCCGCGCCTACTCGCTGCTCAGTATCAGCTATGCATTGGTCTACCTGCTGGCTGCCAGCCTGCCGGTATTCCATGAAAGCTTCACCCTTTCCAAAACCCTAGGTGTGACGCTGGTCATCCTGGGCGTGCTTGTGATCAATTCTCGACGTACCCCAAGTTCCAGGAACTGCGCATGAAAATCAGTGTATTCGGTAGTGGTTATGTAGGCCTGGTGCAGGCGACGGTGCTGGCGGAAGTCGGCCATGACGTGATTTGCATGGACATTGACCAGAAAAAGGTCGAGTCGCTGCAACAGGGTCACGTCAGCATTTTCGAGCCGGGGCTGTCCGCCCTGGTGCGCGAAAACCTGGAGAGTAAACGCCTGCGCTTTACCAGCGATGAAAAAACTGCCGTCGAACACGGCCAGGTACTGTTTATCGCCGTGGGCACACCGCCGAGCGAAGACGGTTCGGCTGATCTTGGCCAGGTGTTCTCCGTGGGTGACGCCGTTGCCCGCCACCGCAAAGAACCTTTGATCCTGGTAGAAAAGTCGACAGTTCCCGTGGGTACCGGCGACGCGCTGACCGTACACATCAACAAGGCCCTGGAACAGGCCGGACGCTCGCTGCAATTTGACGTGGTGTCCAACCCGGAATTCCTCAAGGAAGGCTCGGCCGTCACTGATTGCCGCCGCCCGGACCGCATCATCATTGGCTGTGCCCGTGAAGAAGTGCGTGAAGTCATGCGCGACCTGTACGCGCCGTTCAACCGCAACCATGACCGGATCATTTTCATGGATCTGCGCAGCGCCGAGCTGACCAAGTACGCCGCCAACTGCATGCTGGCGACCAAGATCAGCTTTATCAACCAGATCGCCGAACTGGCCGAGCACCTGGGGGCCGACATCGAAGCTGTGCGCCTGGGCATTGGCGCCGACCAGCGCATTGGCTATCACTTCATCTACCCTGGCTGCGGCTATGGCGGTTCGTGCTTCCCCAAAGACATGCGCGCGCTGATCCACAGTGCCCAGCAGGTCAACTGCTCCAGCGATCTGCTGCAAGCGGTCGAAGCGATCAACGAGCGGCAGAAGCACAAACTGTTCGAACGCATCAACGCGTTCTTCAAGGGCAATCTTGAAGGCAAGACCTTTGCTCTATGGGGCCTGGCGTTCAAACCCAACACCGATGACATGCGCGACGCACCCAGCCGCGTATTGATGGAGGCCCTGTGGGCTGCCGGGGCCAATGTGCGCGCTTTCGACCCCGAAGCCATGCAGGAAACCCAGCGTCTTTACGGCGACGAGCCGCGTCTTAGCCTGATGGGCACGCCGGAATCGACCCTCAACGGCGCCGATGCATTGATCGTGTGTACCGAGTGGCAGCAATTCAAGGCCCCGGACTTCGACCTGATCAAGCAGCGCCTGAACACCCCGGTGATTTTTGACGGGCGCAATCTGTATGACGGTGAGCGTCTGGCCAAAATCGGCTTGCAGTACTTCCCGATGGGACGTGGCGAGTCATGTAACTTGCCGGTGGGCTCAACAGCCCTTTAATGACCTGACAGCGCCGCCATTGGCAACAATGGCGGCGCTTTTTTATGCGCACCGATGAGTCAAGGAGACTCGACATGCCTGCCGCCTTCACCTCCCACGCCCTGCTCACCCTGCGCAGGCAATCGCTGATGCTGGGCGCGCTCGCCCTGCTGCTGTTTATCCTGGGCAACCATCAGGAGGCCGCGATCGGCTTTGATTCGCGCTTTGTCATGTTCGCCAATGAAATGCTGCGTCATGGCCCCGGGTTTTTCCCGACCACCTACGGCCAGCCTTACGCGGACTACAGCGCAACCTCGACCCTGTTTACCTGGCTGCTGTCCCTGCCGTTTGGCAAAGTCACCAGCCTGACTGCCTGGCTGCCCACGGCCATTGCCAGCGCATGCATTGTGACCTTGATGTATCGCCTGATTGCGCCGCAATCACGCACCTGGGCGCTGGTCAGCGTGGCATTGCTGTTGCTGAGCATGACGTTTATCACCGAAACCCGCGCCGTATCCCTGGATCAGATGCTGGCTGCGGTCAGCTTCAGTGCCTTTTATCTGGCTTATTCCCATGATCACTTTGCTGCGCCGCGCCGTCATTTTTGGCTGTTGGCCCTGCTGGTACTGGGTTTTGCCGTCCGCGGGCCGATCGGTCTGGTCATTCCCACCGGTATCCTGTGCAGCTATTACCTGCTTAATGGCCAGTGGCGGCGCCTGATCAGCTTTGGCCTGCAAGCGCTTGTACTGCTGATCCTGTGCATTGGCACACTGTTGATACTGGCCTGGATCAGTGGCGGTGAGGCCTTTGTGCATGAAGTCATTCGCATGCAAGTCACCGGGCGCATGGACGGCACAGAAGGCGCCAGCAGCGTGCTGTATTACTTCACCAGCTCAGTGGGCAACTATGCACTGGCCTATCCGCTGGCCGTTATCGTGCTGCTTGCGATCCTGATTAGCGGGCGCAAGCCGTCCGGGCCTGCCTTGCAGCTGGTCAAGTACTGCGTTGGCGCAGCCCTGGTCGTGATGATCGGCCTGTCTGTCCCCCAGGCAAAAAAAGCCCGCTACTTGCTCCCCATGCTGCCGATGGCGGCGATTATTGCAGCCTACCCATTCCAGGCCATGCACGGGCGGGTCTTTGCTGGCCTGCGCGGCTTGATTCAAGGGCTGTTCCTGCTGCTGCCGGGTTTGCTGATTGTCGGCCTGATGGTAGTACACAAACGTTTTGGTGATGAGTTGCCACCCTTGACCATCATCTTCGTGGCCCTGACCGTGCTGCAGGTGCTGGCCCTTGGTGTGCTGTTCAATGCCCAATGGCGTGTTGCAGGGCTGGCAGCCTGTGCGGTGCTGGCGATGTGGAGCAGCTACATCATGGTTTTCGAGCCTGCCGAGCGCAGCCTCTACGATACGCGTACCTTTACCCTCAAGGCCATGCAACTGATCGACCAGGCCCCGGCGCCTGTTGTACTGCACGGCATGGGCAAGGACGCCAAAGCGATCAAGTTCATGGTCAACGTCAACCGCGATCTGTTGCCACTGTTCACCCAGTCTCCTGCCGAGCTGACAGCATTGCCGGCCCCGGCCTGGATCGTTATGGATCGCAAAGACTATGAGGCCTTGCAAGGCAGTGACCTGGGCAATATAGCCCCGACGCTGAGCGGTCGATTCGACAAGAACGACTATGTGTTGCTGCATCGGCCCTGATTGTTCTGTAAATATTCTGTTGCAGGTCAAGCCCTATTTGTGGGAGCGAGCCTGCTCGCGAACAACCTTCGCGAGCAGGCTCGCTCCCACAGTTGCAATGTTCCTGTAGCAGCTGCCGAGGAACGAAGGCTGCGATCGAGATGGTGCGCCACTGCGACGAAGCGGTCGTAAAACTTGAGCCAGAGATTACCTGACGCACCGCAGTGTCCGGTTTTACGACTGCTGCGCAGCCGAACGCAGCCTTCGTTCCTCGGCAGCTGCTACAGAAGCACACACTTAAACCGAACAGGCCGGCCGGTCGGCCGCCTCGTGGCGCAATGCTTTTGATCTGCCAGCCCTTCCGGGAGGCCGAGAGGAGGTTCTGTGGAGTGGGTCGACCGGCATGGATGCCGGGAGAGCCGCGATGGGCCATGGATGGCCCGTGGCGGCGTGCCCACGGAGCAGAGCCGGAGCGAGGGAACCTGAGCGCAGCGAAGGCCGTACGATGGGGCGAAAGCGCTTGGGTTACTTTGCCGCTTTTGCAAAGTGACTCGCTGTAAGAGCGAAACCAATATTCCAGTTATACGCAAATGCCGGATATGTACTCAACGTATGAGTTAAACAAACAAGATCAAGCGTCCGCAACCGCCAGTCCAGCACATCGAGCAGGTCATAACCATCACGCAACAATTGACAAACCTGTGCGAAAAATCCTGAAAAAAGTGAGCTGGCAGTCTCTGTAGAGACTCTGTTGCAGGTCAAGCCTATTGTGCGATCGAGATGGTGCAGCACACACGAATCGAACAGGCCGGCCGGTCGGCCGCCTCGTGGCGCAGTGTTTTTGATCTGCCAGCCCTCCCGGGAGGCCGAGAGGAGGTTATGTGGAGTGGGTCGACCGGCATGGATGCCGGGAGAGGCGTGATGGGCCATGGATGGCCCGTGACGCCGTGCCCACGGAACAGGACCGGAGCGAGGGAACCTGAGCGCAGCGAAGGCCGTACGATGGGGCGAAAGCGCTTGGGTTACTTTGCCGCTTTTGCAAAGTGACTCGCTGTAAGAGCGAAACCAATATTCCAGTTATACGCAAATGCCGGATATGTACTCAACGTATGAGTTAAACAAACAAGATCAAGCGTCCGCAACCGCCAGTCCAGCACATCGAGCAGGTCATAACCATCACGCAACAATTGACAAACCTGTGCGAAAAATCCTGAAAAAAGTGAGCTGGCAGTCTCTGTAGAGCCTCTGTTGCAGGTCAAGCTCTATTGTGGGAGCGAGCAGGCTCGCTCCCACAGTTGCAGTGTTCCTTCGGCAGCTGCAGGAACGAGGTTGCGCCCACAAACATTGCGGCTGCGGGTACAATCTGCGCCCCTATCTCTCCCCCAAGGAATCCCAATGTCAGGGCTTGAACTGTTTGCCGCCGCGCTTGGCGTCATTGCTGTCTGGTTGACAGTCAAACAGAACCCCTGGTGCTGGCCCATTGGCCTGGTGATGGTGCTGCTCTACAGCTGGATCTTCTTCGAGATCAAACTGTATTCAGGCATGCTTTTGCAGGTATTTTTTGCCCTGTTGCAAGTCTATGGCTGGTGGCAGTGGACCCGCGCTGGTGCCCAGCATGAAGGCCGTGCAGTGAGCCGGTTAAGCCCGTTGCAAGTGCTCGGTGGCGTAATTGCAGGCGCCATCGGCAGCGTCGCTCTCGGCACCGCAATGGCCCATTGGACCGACTCCACGTTCCCCTGGTCAGATGCCACGCTGACCGCGTTCAGCCTGGTTGCCCAATTGTGGATGGCGCAAAAACGCCTGCAATGCTGGGCATTGTGGTGTGTGATCGATGTGCTCTATATAGGCTTTTTTGCCTGGCAAGACCTGTACTTCACCGCCGGCCTGTACGCGCTGTTTACCCTGATTGCCATTCAAGGCTGGCGTGACTGGCGCCGCGACCCGGCGCTGCGCACATGAAGGTGGTAGTACTGGCGGGGCCGGAATCGAGTGGCAAGAGCTGGCTCGCCGCGCTGTTGCAGCAGCGCTTTGGCGGCACCATGGTGGGCGAGTATGTGCGCTACTTTATCGAGCAGAACCCCCGCGATACCTGCCTGGCCGATATTCCGGACATCGCTCGCGGTCAGCTTCGATGGGAAGACGAGGCGCGGGCCAAACAACCCGAGCTGCTGATTCTGGATACCCATTTACTCAGCAATATCCTCTGGAGCCAGACCCTGTTTGGCGACTGCCCGCCGTGGCTTGAAGCCGAACTGCTCAAACGTCACTACGACTTGCATTTGCTGCTGTCCCCCGACGATGTGGAGTGGACCGCTGACGGCCAACGCTGCCAACCCTCGTTGGCGGAACGCCAGGCTTTTTTTGCGGCCAGTCTTCACTGGCTCACCGATCATCAACAACCCGTGCAAGTAATAACCGGCGACTGGCAGACCCGGCAACAACATGCCTGTGCCGCAGTAGAACAATTGATTGGCTCTCGGGAAACTTATTCAGCAAGTATTAGTCAATAAGTTAGGTTGTTTACAACAAACTACAGGCAAGCAAGCCACTTAAAGGTTTCAGCTCCTTGCCTATGTCCGTTGCTGTTACATGAAAATTTCGTGAAGGCCTTTAAACAGCGGCCTTCAGCACGATCTGCAAACTTGTAAGGGTAATGAGACAGGCTCCAGCTCCGCCTTAAAAGCAATCAGGCCCTTATTGTGCAAGGGTTTGCCCTGCATACGGGAATCTCATGTTCGTTACACTCTATCCGTCCCCGAACAGCCATTAAGTTGTGCGCTGTTGTTTTCAAAGATTAAATTAAAAGTGGCACAGCTCATGCTCTCTAACTATCACGCTGATCAGGTCAGCGTCGATAAGGGAGCACTGTGATGGGGCGCATATGTCGTGGTAATGATCACCTGCTGATGGCTTGCAGCTTGAGCGCCTTGCTGGGTTGGTGCGCCGCTGTTCAGGCCGCCGGCAATGGCGAGATAGTGCTTACCCGTACCGTGCAACCCCATGCGGTGGGCAATCCGCCCATGCACCCGGATCCAGACCCGCTAACTGCCAATGCCAGCCCTTTGGTTCAAGTCATGGGTGCTACCCGTGAACTGAGCGATGGTGATTTTGCCAGCGTCAGCAGCGGCACTGCGCTCACCCGGACCATCATGCCTGCGGGCAACACACTGCCCGGCCTCAATACCAGCAACGGTCTGCCAGGCATGAGTAACGGCCATGGCGGAGGTAGCGGTGGCACCCTTTCCGGCACCATCAGCAACAGCATCAGCCAGGGCATGCGCCCGCTCTCTGTATTGAGTCAGGGGAAATAACATGACTGCCAGTCGCCTGTCTGTACTGATTGCCGCGTTCCTTGCCACTTCCAGCGTACTCGCAGCTTCCAACAACAACGCCACGATCAATGATTCGGGCGCCAATTATCATGGCAACGTCTCTCTTAACCAGGCATCCGGCGATCAGCAACAGCAAGTCAATATCCGCGCCATTGCCATTGGCACCGAGGCCCGTACCACGACCTCAGTCACCCAGAAGCTCAATACCCCCGCCGACCCCTCGCTCAATGCCCGGGCAACGATCGGCGGCAACTCATTCAGTAATGGCAGCGGCGTGATTGGTATCAACCAGTCCGCCGGGGCCAACAACCAGATGGTCAATGCAGTGCGGGTTGGCATCAGTGCCCAGCCGCAAGGTATCGACGACAGCGCCCTGTCCCAACAGAACGTGGCGCTGCTTCCAGACTCGGGAACCGCATCCCCCGCCAGCGGCAGTCGCCAGATCGTTACCAACGATCAGGCCTTCACCGGCAGCCGAGGGGTGGTGCAGTTGAACCAGAGTGCAGGGGTGGGGAACCGCATGGCTAACACCCTGAATATCCGGGTTGCTGACTGACCCGGCAATAACGCAGTGCAATTGGAAAGTGCCAACACTTAACCCAACTAATGATGCACGGAGAAACACCATGAAACCGTCAATCGCTTTGAAGCCTCTGGCTTTCGCTCTGGCAACACTGGTGGCCGTATCTGCACAAGCCAACGGTAGCGGCAACAACAACCCGCCGCCTCCATCGACCCCACCTGCATACACCCTGGACCCTAATGCGGCCGCTACAGCTGTTGTGATTGATGTACAAAACAGTCACAACAACAAGGTGACCAACAAGGCGGTCGAAAACAATGCAACCATCAAGGACTCGATCAAAGGGTCTGAAGGCAACATGGGTGCCAACGCCGCTTCCGGGTCGGGTAACCAGCAAGACAACGCCGTAGCGATCGCCACTTCAGACGAAAGCTTTGTGTTTGGTACCGCTGCGTCCCTGACCAGCGCGACTCAGACCAACAGCCACAACAACTCGCACAACTATGGTGCGCAAAACAACGCCTCGATCAAAAGCTCGGCCAATGGCAGTTCGGGTAATGTCGGCATAAACGTGGCTTCGGGCGAGTTCAACCAACAGAAAAACAACCTGGCCATCGCCGTTTCCAATGGTCGCATCGCCAGCGCTGGTGCAACCGCCTCGCAAACTTCGAACAACCTGTCGGTAATCAACGAAGCCGGGGCGTCCTACCTGAGCAATGTGAATACCTGGTCCCAAGGGTCGGGCTGGCACAACAAAACCCCTGTCGTAAACAACGCCACCATGGACCATTCGTTCAATGGCTACTCGGGCAATGGCGGTGCCAACATTGCGGCAGGTACTGGCAACCAACAAAGCAACTCGCTGTCCATCGCTGCCGGCTGCAAAGTCTGCATGTAGTCGCGACGCTAAAGGAGGGTCTCGTTTACGGGACCCTTTTTCCTCATTCAAGGCGTATCAATCATGCGTATTGTCGCCCTCACCCTCTTGCTCGGTTTGAGCCCATTGACCCAGGCTGCACAGATGCCAATCGCGGCCCTGCCTGGCGGCAATCTGGTGTTCAAACAGGTGCAGAGCATTCGTGAACGGCGTTTTGCCGATATTGTTGAACAAAAAACCGATTTCAGCTGTGGCGCAGCAGCACTCGCCACAGTACTGCGTCAGGCCTACTGGCTGGACGTCAACGAAGACCAGATCATCAAGGGTATGTTGCAAAACGCAGATCAGGAGCTGGTACGCACCCAGGGCTTCTCAATGCTCGACATGAAGCGCTACGTCGAAAGCATCGGCATGCGCGCCCGGGGCTACCGAATCCCGGCGCAGAGCCTTGAAAGTGTGAATATCCCGGTTGTGGTGCTGCTGGACATCCGTGGTTACAAGCACTTTGTGGTGCTGCAACGCGCGCAAAAGGACTGGGTGTATATCGGTGACCCGGTACTGGGTCACAAACGCTACTCCCATGCAGACTTCCTCAAAGGCTGGAATGGCATTGTATTTGCCATCATCGGCCCCGGTTACGACAAGGCCAACGCCCTATTGACCCCCCCTGCACCGCTGACCGCAAAGAACCAGCTCGACGGGTTCAGCCCGGTCAAGGACGCAGAACTTATGGACTTCGGTTTTATCCAAAGCGACTTTTTTTAAGGTGCGCCAATCATGACTACGGGGCCCGACGCTCCTGGAGCCGTACATGAAAACTCCCATTTGGCTGATTGCCGCATGCGTTGCGGCCAGCCTGCCCGCCCAGGCGGCATCGACCTTTAAACCGGTCGAATTGAAAGACACTGAAATGGCCGAGTTGCGCGGCCGTTATATCATGCCCGGGCGGATCATCAGCTTCGGCATCGTGATGAACAGTACCTGGACCAGCAGCAATGGCGGCGTAGTCGGCGCCAGTACCTCCATGTATGTGCAAAACACCATTGAACCCAAGTTTTACGTCTCGACCTACAGCTCTGCCGGCAATGGATCGCCCGGTTCCAACGGCACTGGCTCGGTTACCGGTGGTGCCGGCCTGACCACTGGCCAGGGCGTCACCCAGAGTGTACGGGCTGCAGGTGACAACAACAGCGCCTACAACAATGTCGATATCAATGTCAGTGAGGCCAACCAGGCCCCGGTGGTCAACCAGCAAGGGGTTTTGCTTACGGCCAGTACGCCCGTCACCCAGGCTGGCAGTGCGGGCAATCTGACCGTCTCTACCACGGGCGGGGGCGTCCAGCTGGCGATCCAGGCCAACAACAATCAAGGCAACTCATTACAACAAATCGCTCAGGGTGGCGTATTGCAAAGCACCACGCTGCTGGGCGGCGGCAATATGGTCAACAACATGACACAACTCAATGTGGTACTGCGCAACAACCTGCCAAGCACCGGCGCGCTCGATTGCAACCTCAGTCAATTAAAAGGCCTTCGCAATATGGGTTATTGAACTAGGCTCAGATCCTACAATTTGACTTATGTGGACGGCTTATTTCATGCATCGAACGTTAACCTTTCGCGCAGTTGTATGTATGAGCACTATTTTCCCGTCACCCCTGTTATATGCAGCGGCTGATGCCGATGTAGCGCTACTAAAACAAGAACTTATGGAGCTTCGTCAACGTTACGATCAACAGCAGAAAGCCTTGGCGGTACTTGAACAACGGGTGCGTGAAGTTGAAGACCAACCCGCCACGCCACAACCCAGGCGTCTGGCCAAATCACCAGCAGACATGAAAGGCAACCAGGGCATTGCGGCTGCCAGCGGCACCGGTGCCATTGCGCAAGGCAGCTCTTATGGCGCCGCACTCAAGGATGACTCCGCCCCCGCCCAGAGTGTGGTCAACCTCTACGATGAAGCCAGCGGCTTTTTCGGCGGCGGCAAGTTCAGCCTCGAAACGGGCATTACCTATTCGCGCTATGACACGCGCCAGCTGATCCTCAATGGCTTTCTGGCCCTGGACTCGATCTTCCTGGGCAACCTCAACCTGGACCGGATCAAGGCCGACAACTGGACCCTTGATCTCACCGGCCGCTATAACCTGGATAACCGCTGGCAGTTCGACGTTAACGTCCCGGTTATTTATCGCGAGAGTACTTACCAGTCCGGCGGTGCCAATGGCGGTGATGCGCAAGCCACTTCTGAGCAAACGGTTACCCGCGACCCGACCATTGGTGATGTCAACTTCGGTGTCGCCTACAAGTTCCTCGACGAATCGGTCAATACACCGGATGCGGTCTTCAGCGTGCGGGTCAAGGCCCCCACCGGCAAAGATCCGTTTGGCATCAAACTGGTCAAGGCCTCTGAAAACACCAACTTGTTTGTCCCTGAAGACCTGCCCACCGGCAATGGTGTGTGGTCGATCAGCCCTTCCATTTCCCTGGTCAAGACGTTCGACCCAGCTGTGCTGTTCGGCTCTCTGTCGTATACCCATAACCTTGAAGAGTCATTTGACGACATCAGTTCTACGCAAAACCTGAAGCAGCCCGGCAAGGTCAAATTGGGTGACAGCTTCCAGATTGGCGCAGGGGTGGCTTTTGCCCTAAACGAAAAAATGAGCATGTCGTTTTCCGTATCCGACCTGATTCAGAAAAAGAGCAAACTCAAGCAGGACGGGGGTGACTGGCAAACGGTCACTACCAGTGATGCCAACGCCGGTTACTTCAATATCGGCATGACCGTAGCAGCAACCGATAACCTGACCATAGTGCCCAACCTGTCCATTGGCCTGACTGACGATGCGCCGGACTTCACTTTCAGCCTGAAATTCCCGTACTACTTCTGAGTGCAAAGGCCCGCCGCGCTTGAACACCGCGGGCCTTTTGCTGTTCAGCGGATGTGATGTTTGTGCAATAACCGATAGAACGTCGGCCGCGAAACGCCAAGCACCTTGGCGGCCAGACTCAAATTGTCACTGTGCCGGTTCAACACCTCGCACAGCGCCTGGCGTTCGGCGCGGTCCTTGTATTGCTCAAGGGTGTTTATGGTACCCACAAGCAACGGGCGCAACTCCAGGCCCAAATCATGGGCTTCGATCTGCCGTCCTTCGGCCATCACCAGCCCGCGACGCACGCGGTTGGCCAGTTCGCGTACGTTCCCGGGCCAGCCATGATTGCCCATGGCAATCAGGGCATCATCACTGAAAGTACGCGGTCGACGGCCCGTTTCCAGGCTGTAATAACGGGCAAAATGCCCGGCCAGCATGGCCAGGTCACCATGACGCTCGCGCAAGGGTGAGGTGGTGAGTTGCAACACGTTGAGGCGGTAATACAGGTCTTCGCGAAATTGGCCGTTGGCAACCGCAGCCTCAAGATCGACATGGGTCGCCGCCAGAATACGGACATCGATGGGGATTGGCTGGTTGCCGCCAACTCTCTCGATATGCTTTTCCTGTAAAAAGCGCAACAGGCTGGCTTGCAATTCCAGCGGCAGATCGCCGATCTCATCCAGAAAAAGCGTACCGCCATTGGCGGCCTCTATGCGTCCCACCCGGCGTTGATGGGCGCCGGTGAAAGAGCCCTTTTCATGGCCGAACAGTTCAGACTGGATCAAGTGATCGGGAATGGAGCCGCAATTGATTGCAATAAAGGGTTTGCCGTTGCGCTGGGATTGACGGTGCAGTGTGCGAGCGACTAGCTCCTTGCCTGTGCCGCTCTCGCCGCGGATCAGGATGGGTGACTGGGTGGGCGCAAATTTGCTCACAGTCATGCGCAGGTCGCGCATTGAGCGGCTGTCACCCAGCAGTTCATCTTGTTGTATATCGGCCGCGGTTGTCGCCTGCCCGCGCAGGCAGGCCATGCCAAAGGCCCGGCCAAGCGTGACCTGCACCCGTGAGACATCAAAGGGCAAGGTGTGAAAGTCAAAAAACCATTCGCAGACAAAATTGCCCACATTGTTCATTTTCAGAACGTCAGGCGTCAGCGCCGCAATCCACTCGGTGCCACTGCGGCTGATCATGTCTTTTACGGCTTCGGGGTGTTGCAGATGAAAAGGTTGCAACCTGAACAGGCCAACGTCGCACGAACGGTCGACAACCGTTGCCAGCGAGCAGCTGTCTACCGCCCAGCCTATGGTTCGCAGGCCGGGGAGTAACTCATGACAATCCTTACAGGGGTCAACCACCAGCAGACGTCGGGGAGAGGACATTGCAACCATGACTGTTCCTTGGCGCCAGAAAAACATAAAACAGCATTAAAAACAGTCCCTTGTTCCACTTACGCGTAACCTTAGCAAGACATTGGGCGCTTTCTGGATCATTTGTTTATAACCCTAATAGCCAAACAAACTGTGCAGGGCGGATCAAAGCGTAAAGAGGCTGGATACACTCTCTGAAAATTGATCTGGATCAGTCATATAAAAAAACTTTTAAAAAAATGAGCAAAGTGTGTGACCTGATGGCGGTCTGAAGGCATCAGTACAAGTAAGCAACCGAACGGTAAGCCCAGCCGACGGTTAATCACTTGATGGGCATACTTGAGAGAACACCCTATGAACGCCCCGCTCCGTTTCAACGAAGCTCTTTTGATTGCCGGCCACGCCTTTGAACCTTTTCAATGCGTTGCCTGGGCTGCACAGGATGGTCACGGCGAACTGAGCCTGACTGTTATCGATCGCACCAATACCCGTATCGGCCGCAAACAGATCCCGCGCAGCGCCTGCGCAGATGCCGCTCAACTCGAAAGCCTGCTTGCCCAAGCCCGCGCCGAGATCAGCAGCGAAGGCCACACCCTGCAGCCATGGGTCATGCCTGCTTGAGAAGCTGCTGACTGATGTGGGAGCTGGTTGATCAGCTCCCACCTGTAATCAGCCATCTATGTGCAGATACTCTGCATTCAACTCGGCGGCCATCTGACGCGAACGTCCCAAACGAATCGGGCCACGCTCGATATCGATCAACAGTCCTGGGCAATCAATCGAAGCCAGCGTTGACCACTCCTTCAAACGGCCATCGGTCAACAGCAAAAAACGCTGCTGTTCCGCTGGAAACTGTTTGCGACGTATACCCAGCCAGTTCGCAACTTCCTGCAAAGCCTCCAGCAACGGCGTTCCGCCGCCGGCACCCAAACCCTGCAACCAGTCATTCAAGGCTGCAGACGCCTTGGCGCCACTGACCTGCCATTGCGGCGCCTTTGCGCTGACTGTCATCACCGCCACCCGCACACGCTGGCGATAAGCATCTTCGAACAGTTGGGCCAACAGCCCCTTGGCGTCACTCAGCGCCTGATGGCGACGGGTTGAAGCAGAGGCATCTACCACCACCAGCCACAGTTCCTGCGCGGCACTTTGCCGGGTTTTCCAGGCCAGATCGGCACGCAGCCGGGGACGACCACCGAGCAGGGTTTGCACCCAGTCGATCATCCCGCTGCCGGCGCTGCGACTTGCGCCTTGCCTGCCCGCAGAGAGTTGACCTGACCGGGGTCTGGCATCCGCCCCCGTCGCAGATCGGGGGCGGATGCCTAGGGCTTTTTTGGCCAGTTCGGTACTTCACGGCGCGCGCCCATGGGCTGCGCTTGCGCAGGCAGCTCGCCCCACTGTCCCTGCCCTGCTTGAGGCGAAGCGTTGCTGGCCTGAGGGGGGGACTGCGGTGGTGGTGTTGGCACCTGACCTTTTTGCTCTCGGCGGCGATGACGCAAGGCAAATTCGGCCACTGCGTCAATATCCTCCAGGCTGATGGCCGTGGCCCCTCGCCAGGCGGCATGGGCACGCGCCGCGCGTAGCCAGACCAGGTCGGCGCGCATACCGTCCACTGCCGCGGCAAAACAGCGCTCAGTCACAACAGCCAGAGACTGATCATCCAACGCGATGCTGGCGAGCCGTTCACGGGCCTGCTGACAACGTTCGCGCAAGGCCGTTTGCGCCTCATTCCATTGCGCGCAAAAGTTCTGCGGGTCTGCGTCAAAGTCCAGGCGACGACGGATTATTTCGCCGCGCTCTGCCGGTTGCGGCTGGCCGCTGAGCAGCACATTGAGGCCAAAGCGATCGAGCAACTGCGGGCGCAGCTCGCCTTCTTCCGGGTTCATGGTGCCGATCAACACAAAGCGCGCGGCATGGCGATGGGAAATACCATCACGCTCGACCACATTGGTGCCGCTGGCTGCCACATCCAGCAGCACATCCACCAGATGGTCGGCGAGCAGGTTGACTTCATCGACATAGAGCACGCCGCCGTCGGCCTTGGCCAGCACGCCCGGCGAAAACTGCGCCTTGCCCTGCCCCAGTGCAGCGTCCAGGTCGAGGGTGCCCACCAGACGCTCTTCGGTTGCGCCCAACGGCAAGGTGACAAACTGACCGCTGGCGAGCAAATCGGCTAGCCCGCGGGCCAGAGTCGACTTGGCCATGCCGCGCGGGCCTTCGATCAGTACGCCGCCAATTTTCGGGTCAATGGCGGTCAGGCACAGCGCCAGTTTCAATGAGTCCGCGCCGACCACCGCCGATAACGGGAAATGTGGGGTGTCAGTCATGTTTTCGGGCTCCAGATTTTAGAATAGTGATCGGCCTCAAAAGCCCCTCACCCCAGCCCTCTCCCAAAGGGAGAGGGGGCCGATTTGTGGTGAGGCGTAAATCCTGAACATCCCCCTATCAGTCCCCTCTCCCTCCGGGAGAGGGCTGGGGTGAGGGCAGCCTTTTACTCTTCCTCTATATCCAGCAACAGATTCTCCAGTGCCGTTTGATACTCCCCCGGTTCACTCCACAGCCCGCGCTGCTGCGCTTCGAGCATGCGCTCGGTCATGTCGCGCAAGGCATGCGGGTTGTGCTCACGCACAAACTCACGGGTATCCGGGTCGAGCAAATAGGCATCCGCCAGCAACGCATACTGATGATCGTCGATCAGATGCGTGGTCGCATCAAAGGCAAACAGGTTGTCCAGGGTCGCGGCCATTTCGAACGCGCCTTTGTAACCGTGACGCTTGACCCCTTCTATCCATTTCGGGTTGGCTGCACGGGAACGGATGACCCGGTTCAACTCTTCCTTGAGCGTACGGATCCTGGGCAGGTCCGGCTGGCTGTGGTCGCCGTGATAGCTGGCCGCCGCTTCGCCGCGCAAAGTCTCGACCGCCGCCAGCATGCCACCCTGGAACTGGTAGTAGTCATTGGAGTCCAGCAGGTCGTGCTCGCGATTGTCCTGATTTTGTACCACCGCCTGCATCTGCCCCAATCGCTGGGCAAACTGACCGCGGGCCGCAGTGCCTTCATCGGCGCCGCCATAGGCATAACCGCCCCAGTTCAGATACACCTCGGCCAGGTCGTCGCGGCTTTGCCACAAACGCCCATCGATTGCGTTCTGTACCCCGGCACCGTAAGCCCCGGGTTTGGCGCCAAACACCCGCCAACCCGCCTGACGCGCCGCCAGTTCCGGGGCCAGCCCCTCGCGCTCCAGCTGTTCACGCTCGCTGCGCACTTTTGCCGCGAGCGGATTCAGTTCATCAGGTTCGTCCAGCGCAGCCACCGCCTGTACGGCGGCATCGAACAGACGGATCAAGTTGGCAAAGGCATCGCGAAAGAACCCCGACACCCGCAAGGTCACGTCCACCCGCGGCCGGTCCAGCAGACTCACCGGGAGGATTTCGAAGTCATCCACCCGCTGGCTGCCCGTGGCCCACACCGGGCGTACGCCCATCAGCGCCATGGCCTGGGCGATATCATCACCGCCGGTGCGCATGGTCGCGGTGCCCCATACCGACAGGCCGAGCTGACGCAAGTGGTCGCCGTGGTCCTGCAAATGACGCTCGAGGATCAGGTTGGCCGACTGAAAACCAATACGCCAGGCCGTGGTGGTGGGCAGGTTGCGCACATCCACAGAAAAGAAATTACGCCCGGTGGGCAGTACGTCCAGGCGCCCGCGACTCGGTGCACCACTGGGGCCCGCCGGGACGAAACGCCCCGCAAGGGCATCGAGCAAGCCCTGCATCTCGGCCGGGCCGCAGGCATCCAGACGCGGCGCAACAACCTCAAGCAGCGCATCGAAAATCCCTCGAACTTCGCTCCATTGATCTGCAGCGGGCAATTGCAGGGTGCCCGCCAGCGCCTGCTCGATCATCTGCGCGGCATAGAGTTCCAGGCGCTCGCGGGTATCGCCGGCGGTGCGCCACAGCGCGTCACTGACCCCTTGCAAAGGCGCGGGTCGACGTGCTGTCCAGGGCTCGGCCAGCGCGCAGTCCAGCGGATCGAAGCCCAGCCCGAAGGCTTTGGCCAAAGCCCGCAACACGCTCGACTGTGCCCCGCGACCATCACCCCGGGGGATGCGCAGCAAGGCCAGCAAGGTGTCGATGCGCAGGCGCCCGGCAGGCGACTCACCAAAAATATGCAGGCCATCGCGGATTTGTGATTCCTTGAGGTCGCACAGGTAGGTATCCAGCCGTGGCAACCAGATTGCGGCATCGGTGTCGCTGTCGAGGCTTGCGTCCAGTTGCAGCTCGCGGTCGATATGGGTATCGCGCACCAGCTTGAGAATGTCGCGCTGCAGCTCACGCGCCCGACGCGGATCGAGCAGTTGCGCTTCGTAATACTCGTCAGCCAGCAGTTCCAGGTCGCGCAGCGGGCCGTAGGTTTCGGCCCGGGTCAGCGGCGGCATCAAGTGGTCGATAATCACCGCCTGGGTACGGCGCTTGGCCTGCGCGCCCTCGCCCGGATCGTTGACGATAAACGGATAGACGTTGGGCATGGGGCCCAAAATGGCATCCGGCCAGCAGTGTTCAGACAGCCCGACACCCTTGCCCGGCAACCATTCCAGATTGCCATGCTTGCCCACATGCACCACCGCATGGGCGCCGTAGGTGTTACGCAGCCAGAAATAAAACGCCAGATAAGCATGGGGCGGCACCAGGTCCGGGTCGTGATAGACCGCACTGGCATCGACCTGATAACCCCGCGCCGGTTGAATGCCGACAAAGGTCAGGCCAAAACGCAGCCCGGCAATCATCAGGCGACCGCTGCGAAACATCGGGTCGTGCTGTGGCTCGCCCCAACGCTCAATCACCGCCTGGCGATTGGCTTCTGGAAGACGATTAAACATCGCCTGGTATTCATCCAGCCCAAGGCTTTGATGGCACGGGCGCAGGTCGAGGCTGTCGAGGTCGTTGCTAACACCGCCCAACAGAGCTTGAATCAACGCGGTGCCGGTATCCGGGAGCTCAGCAGCCACCGGGTAGCCTTCGCCCTGCAAGGCGCGCAAAATATTCAGCGCCGCAGCCGGGGTATCCAGCCCTACGCCATTGCCGATACGGCCATCGCGGGTCGGGTAGTTGGCCAGGATCAGGGCGATACGCTTTTGCGGGTTCGGCACACGTGCCAGCTCCACCCAGCGCCGTGCCAGTTCTGCGACAAAATCCATCCGTTCGGGATGCGCTCTGTAGCACACCACATCCGACTGACTGCGCTCACTGCGCCACGCCAGGTCCTTGAAGCTGATCGGCCGGCTGATGATCCGCCCGTCCAGTTCCGGCAAGGCAATGTGCATGGCCAGGTCCCGCGGGCCCAGACCCTGCTCGCTGGCTTGCCAGCCGGGCTGGTTGTCCTGGGCACAAATGGCCTGGATCACCGGGATATTGCGGCGAAACGGGCGCAAATGCGGAGCTTCCGGGCTGGACTGGGCAAACCCGGTGGTATTGAGAATGACCCCTGCGCCGACTTCATCGAGCAAGTCCTGTACCACCGCCAGGCAGCCCGGCTCCTTCAGGCTGGCGACGGCAATCGGCAGCGGATTGAGCCCTGCCGCCTGCAGACGCTGGCAGAACACATCGACAAATGCCGTGTTGGCCGCCTGCAAATGCGAGCGATAGAACAATAGCGCCGCCACCGGTTGGCCCGGCTGCCAGTCGGCTTGCCAGTCCTGCAGTACGGGGCTGGAATGGGCCGGATGATAGATTGCAGTACGGGGCAAGGTGTGCGGTTCGTCCCAGGCATAGTCGCGGCCCAGCCATTGGCTGGCCAGGCAACGATAAAGCTGCAGGGCGTTATGCCGCCCGCCCTGGCGCAAAAAGTGCCAAAGCCGTTCAGCCTGCTCGGCGGGTACTGTGCTCAGGGCGCCAAGTTCCGGGTCGGGGCGGTCATCGCCGGGCACCAGAATCAGGGTCACACCGCGTTCAGCCAGTTGCACCAGCCGTTCAATGCCGTAGCGCCAGTAGCCGATGCCACCGTGCAGCGACAACAAAATCACCTTGGCGTGTTGCAGGACCTCATCGACATACAGGTCGACCGAGCCGTGGTTTTGCACCTGCATCGGGTTGGCCAGACGCAGGCTTGGATAATCGTCAGGCAACTGCTGCGCCGCTTCGGCCAGCAGGGCCAGGCTTGAATCACCGCTGCACAGGATCACCAGCTCGGCGGGGGTCTGGCCGAGGTCGGCAATATTGTCGTCCGCTACAAAGCCGCCGGGCTGGGTCCTGAGCAAATGCATGGTTTAGGCGCTCAACGCTGTACGCAGGGTGGACTCGAGCAAGGCCGCGTCCAGATCCTGGCCGATCAGCACCAGTTTGGTGGTGCGCGCTTCGTCGCTGCCCCAGGCGCGATCGAAGTGCTTGTCAAAGCGCGTGCCCACGCCCTGGATCAGCAAACGCATCGGTTTGCCCTGAATCGCGGCAAAACCCTTGACCCGCAAAATGCCGTGTTTGACCACCAGTTGGCTCAGGGCATCCATCAGAGCGCGTTCGTCTGCCTGTGGCAGCTCGATGGAGATCGAATCGAAAGCATCATGATCGTGGTCGTCATGGTCATCATCGCCATCGTGGTGATGGTCGTGGTGACTGTGGCGGCCATCGATATGGTCTTCCGAACCCGCCTCCAGGCCCAGCAGCACGTCCAGGGGCAAGCGACCGCTGCTGGCTTCGATGATCTTCACTGCCGGTGGCAACTCTTCAGCCACTTCGGCACGTACACGGGCCAGGTCTTCAGGGCTGATCAGGTCAGCCTTGTTGAGAATCACCAGATCGGCACTGGCCAGTTGGTCGGCGAACAGCTCGTGCAGTGGCGACTCGTGATCCAGGTTAGGGTCAAGCTTGCGCTGGGCGTCCACCTGGTCCGGGAAGGCTGCGAACGTACCAGCCGCCACGGCCGGGCTGTCGACCACGGTAATCACCGCGTCAACCGTGCAGGCGCTGCGGATTTCGGGCCACTGGAAGGCTTGCACCAGCGGTTTGGGCAAGGCCAGGCCCGAGGTTTCGATGAGGATATGGTCGATATCGCCACGGCGCGCCACCAGCTCGCGCATCACAGGGAAGAATTCTTCCTGCACAGTGCAGCACAGGCAGCCATTGGCCAGCTCGTAGACGCGGCCATTGGCTTCTTCTTCGGTGCAGCCGATGGAGCATTGTTTGAGGATTTCACCGTCGATGCCCAGCTCGCCGAACTCATTGACGATGACGGCTATGCGGCGGCCTTGGGCGTTGTCCAGCATATGGCGCAGCAAGGTGGTTTTGCCCGAGCCAAGAAAGCCGGTGACGATGGTGACGGGGGTTTTGGCCAGTGTTTTCATCGGATGCCCTTTGGCAAAACGGCGGGCATACGGGACGACGACCGCAGGCAGTACGCGGTCAGTCTTCGCCACCGGATCACCCCGCCCGGTTGAAGTAATAATCTGTCACGAGGCAGGTCTCCTGGCTTACGGCTGATACCTACCTTGCGCCTTCCCGCCAGTCTGGCAGTGGCAGTGCAAGATCAATAACCGTTTACAGTTGCGGGGGCAGCCGCGGCATACCGCGTTCCCATCTTAGCTTCGCGCTGCGAAGAACCTCGAACGCGCAAGGCTACGCAGTGCTTTGTAACAGGTCAACACAGATACGTGTAGCCGCTGACGAGGCACGAGGCTGCGATCGAGTGCGAAGCACTCGTAAATCCTGTGCAGCGGATCTGTGTGATACACCGCGTAGCCTGGTTTCGCGACGACTGCGTCGCCGATCGCAGCCTCGTGCCTCGTCAGCGGCTACAAAGGCGAACATGTGTTCTAATTGCGGCCTTTTATCAGCCACAGCGCTTCAAGGATCTGCCCATGCCGTCCACCCGCCCAACCCGCGTCCTGATTATTGGCTACGTGTGGCCCGAGCCACGCTCTTCGGCGGCAGGCGGGCACATGATGCAGATCATCGAGAGTTTTTTGCAGCGCGGTTGGCACATCACCTTCAGCAGCCCGGCCGGAATTGGCGAACACAAGGCTGACCTGGCCAGCCTGGGCATCGATGAGGTCGGTATCGAGCTCAATAACAGCAGCTTCGATAGCTTTATCAGCGAACTGGCCCCGGACATCGTCCTGTTTGACCGTTTTATGATGGAAGAGCAATTCGGCTGGCGTGTCGAAAAACATTGCCCCGATGCCCTGCGCATACTTGAAACGTCCGACCTGCAAAGCCTGCGTGACGCCCGCCAGCAGCAACTGAAGGCGCGCCTCAAGGACGATGCGGGCAACGACGACTTCAGCAGCCTGTTCGCCCCGGCCCAACGGGACACCTTCAATCAGATGGCCGACACCGATCTGGCACAACGGGAGATCGCGGCCATCTACCGTTGCGACCTCAATCTGATGATTTCCGAGTATGAGATCGACCTGCTGGTAGAGCACTTCAACGTGCCCCGCGCCCTGCTGCACTGGTGCCCGCTGATGGTCGACAGCGTACCCGAGCAGTTCGTCCCTTATGAGCAGCGCCAGCATTTTTTGAGCATCGGCAACTTCCGGCACGCCCCCAACTGGGACGCCGTGCTCTGGATGAAAACAGCAATCTGGCCGTTGATCCGCCAGCAACTGCCCACCGCGCAACTGCATATCTACGGTGCTTACACCCCGCCCAAGGCCACTGCGCTACATAACCCGGCGCAAGGCTTTTATGTGCTCAACTGGGCCGAGGATGCCCTGGAAGTGATGAGCAAGGCGCGTATCTGCATGGCGCCTTTGCGCTTTGGCGCCGGCATCAAGGGCAAAATCGCCGATGCCATGCTCTGCGGCACGCCCAACGTTACCACACCGGTAGGTGCCGAAGGCATGCACGGCGACCTGCCTTGGGCAGGTGCCATCGAACAGAGTGCCAGTGCGATTGCTGCGGCGGCAGTGCTGCTCTACCAGAGCCCTGACCTATGGCATCAGGCCCAGCAGCACGGTCAGACGCTATTGGCGCAGCGCTATCTGCAAAGTACCCACGGCCCGGCGCTGGTCGATTGCATCGAAGCCTGCCGCGCCGAACTGCAACAGCACCGGCGCAACAACTTCACCGGCGCCATGCTACGCCATCATCAGCATAAAAGTACCCAGTACATGTCGCAGTGGATCGAGGCAAAGAATCGTACAGTTTGACTAGCGCTGCGAAGGTCGCGTCGACTTGAACATCTCAGCAATCATGATGGTGCGGTTCTTTTCGCCCGGTATCTGGACAGTTGCCGACATTGGCGCAAATTCCATGGCGTCGGCACTTTGCGTCTTGTTTACATTGAAATTAACCGTAATTCGGGTTCCATCATCAAACACCGTGCGCTGCAGGCTCCGGTCTGCACTGAGCACCTGAAAATCAACCAGTGCCTGGGTAAAGAGCCTTTGATGCAAGGGAGAAAATACCTTGTTGTAGGCCGCTATAAAGGGTAAATCGCGCTCCAGCACGGCGGCATTGAGGTGATACATGGGCGGCGTCATGTACAACAGCTGCAGCAGTGCGGTGTTCTGCTGTTCATTGGCAAATTTCAACGACGGGTAAGCCCAATGATGCGTACTGACCAGACTGTCGTGCAGCACCATTTGGTAGAGCGGCAAGCGGTATTTCCAGGAGCGGACATAAGTTGCCAGTTGTCGCTTGAGCGGGACGGTTTTGAAGAATAGCGTTGGCGTCTCCGGTGGCCAGAACAGCCCTACAAAGTAAGGCGACTGTTGATTGCTGGACATTTCAGGATCTATCCAATCGAAAGGTTGTGTGGCAATGCCGTGACTGTAGGCAATATTGGCGGAAAAAGTCGAAACCGCGCCCTCGCTTCCCGTGACCAGCCCCAGTGCCTCCCGTGGGTAATCCAGCCGCCGGGCGAGCACCCGGGCATTTTCACTTTCGCTGATTTCCCGATCCGGGGTGTAGTCCGCCTGGGCAGTGACCGCAGCATCCACATCGAGAAAATAGCTGTTGAGCCCACCAGCGCCAGCCACGGCCTTGATACGTTGGTGCGCATAATCCCGGGCCACCCGGGGATTGGCATAGACGCCAATGTCGTTAAACCCCTTGATCAAAGCACCTTTTGCATCATGCTGACCTGAATTGGCCAGGTGCGCGCCCATTTGCGCAGCGGCCCAGGTTTCAGGCTCGCCGGGTAAGTGGGCGTCTGCGTAGTTGTCGTATACCGCCACCAGAAACCCGGCTTCCTTGGCCAACGCCACAGCCTGGGGATGCCAGAATGTATCAAGCCAGTCCTTGGCGCCCAGCCAGGCACGGGTAATACCGGCCTGTTTAAGGGCGTTGACCGTATCCACCGACATCCCTCCTCCCCAGCGCTCAGCCGGTAACAGGTAAGGCCCGAAAGCCTCGACCAACTGAGTAGTGGCCGCCTGCCCCCACACCACCTCACCCGCCGGATCATGCCCCCCCTCCAGGGGTTCCGTTGCTGGCAGCGCAATAACCCGCCGCATCCCCTGGTTGATGGCACGAACCAGTACCAGTTGATAGTACGGTGAAATCATACTTGCCCGAGAATTCGTACTCGACAGACTCATGTTAAAAACGTTGCGGGTTTCCTTGTCAAAACTTGCCCATAGACTGGCAGCCAGATGCCCGGGAGTACGGCGCGCTCGGTCAAACGCAGTAATAAAACTGGCCCAGTTGAGGATGTCAGTGGTCTTCAATGGCCCGGCATCCCAAACATAGATATGGGGCGCACCACCGAGCAGGGCGGTTTGTGGCAGCGCACGAATTTTATCTGCCAAGGATACAAACTGGCTGTGGCTCTTGAGCCACTTGCGATAAAGGCCTGCGCCATATAAGGGTTGTGCCGGGCCGGGGGCGATGCTGACCACAAAGGGGTCATCAGGTGCAAGCCGGTTGAAGTTATGCACCAATTGCGGCACTGCAGTGTTTTTGACTCGCTTGACATCAAACAGGGTATCGAAGGGCGTTTCCACTATCCAGGTGACCGACAGATCCTTGTGCAACTGAGTCAAGAACGGCATGCTCAACTCTCCCACCAACTGCCCACCCGTATAACGCTTGGCCAGCCAGTTAAGCCATCCGGGATCATTGGCCGGTATGTAGCTACCCTCACCAAAAGGAATGGCATAGGCGCGGATGCCGGTGGTTTGCAGGCGCGGCCAACTCAAGCTTGCAGGGCGGGACGCCTGTATCGAAACGCGCAGCCTGTCATCCTCAACCTTGATGGCGACCCTGTATTGATTACCCCCCTGGCTAATCGTCCAGCTGTCAGAAGCCGACTCACTGACCACGCTACCCTTCCCGAATGCACCGCCACTGAGCAACAAAGGCGCTTTGTCTGGCCGTTGCAAAGACACCTCAAGGGTTGCCCGATCCACTTCGAAGGTACCCTGAGCAACAGAAAAACTGGCCGTGTCAGCGGCCTTGAGAGGGCTGGGCAGCACCAGTGCCCATGCAGCAAACAGCAGCACCCACAAGAGCCCACGGTAGAAACGGAAATACGCAAGTCGGTTTTTCATAGCTGGCCCATGTAAGCGATGCAAAACAAGAGCCCAACTTTAGGCAACTGACTTAACTTGACGCCATAATCCAACTCCACAAAACACGTAAGAAAAAGACTTCAATTCAACCCCCTACTCACTCCTGCTGGTACGCCTGCGCAGCAGATACGTGTCCATCACCCAGCCCTTGTCTGCTCTGGCCGCACTGCGGGCCTGTTTGATCTGTTCACACACCTCGCTCAGCTTGCCCGCGATCAGAATCTCGTCCGCAGTGCCGATATAGGCCCCCCAGTAGATATCGACATTTTCATCGACAAAGGCTTCAAAGGCACAGTGCGCATCGAGCATGACCACTACATTGTCCAGATCCTCGGCCACCAGCTTGCGCCCGGTGGTGATGCGGATCGGCTGGCCGATATGGTTGAGCGCAATGCGATGCCGGGCGGCCAGAGCCTGCACGCTGCTGATGCCGGGGATCACCTCAAGTTCGAAGTCGTTGCAGCCCCCGGCCCGGACCCGGTCGAGGACACGCAAAGTGCTGTCATACAGCCCCGGCTCGCCCCACAACAAAAAGGCACCGCATTCGCCATCGGCCAGTTGGTCGTTGATCAAGTGGGTAAACACTTCGGCCCGCTGTTCGTGCCAATGCTCGACGCCAGCGGTGTAGCAAGGCGCTGAGCTGTCACGCTGCGGGTCGCTGATCTGCACCACCCGGTAGCCCGGCTCGCGGATGTAGCGCTGGCAGATCTGCAGCCGCATGCGCACCAGGTCTTCGCTGGCCTGCCCCTTGTCCAGGACAAACAGCACATCGGCGCGGTTCAGGGCGTTGACCCCCTGCACGGTGATGTGCTCCGGGTCACCGGCACCAATACCGATCAGTAACAATGTCTTCATCCTGTGTTGCCCTCAAATCTGAGATGCCCCTAACGACCTGTCGATCATCTATCGCCGGCATGACGTACCCTGCCCGGTGGCGGGCACGATCGTAGCCAACGGCTTCCAGGTAATTGTGGGCGACTATATCGGCAAACCGAGACATTATTCCCACCTGATCCATCACAGGATCAACCCGGTTGTGAAAGTGATTGAGATAACAAACGGGCCCGGGAACACTTCCATCAACGCTACCGACAACAGGTCGCAGCCTTAACCGAGTGAATGTTATGTATCTGGTTTGCGGAGAGGCCTTATTCGATTTTTTTGCCCAGTCACCCGAGAGTATGGCGACGGGCCAGGTGGACTTCAGGGCCATTGCCGGGGGCTCACCCTTCAATGTGGCCGTGGGCCTGCGCCGCCTGGGCGTCGACACCGCACTGTTTGCCGGGCTGTCCACCGACTACCTGGGGCGGCGGCTGAAACAGGTACTGGTCAACGAAGGCGTCAGCACGGAATACCTGCATGATCTGGACGCGCCCACCACCCTGGCCATGGTCGCGCTGGATGCCAGCGGCTCCCCCGCCTACAGCTTTCGCGGCGAGGGCTGCGCCGACCGGCAATTGCACGGCCATCACCTGCCGCTGCTGGGGCCCGAGGTGCGGGGTGTGCATGTGGGATCTTTTTCGTTGGTGGTGCAGCCGGTGGGCGATACGTTACTGGCACTGGTCAAACGCGAGAGCGGGCAACGGCTGATCAGCCTTGACCCCAATGTGCGCCTCAATCCCGAGCCGGATATCGAGCGCTGGCGTCAGCGAATCAGTGAACTGATCCCATATGCCGATGTGATCAAGGTCAGCGATGAAGACCTTGAGCTGCTGTACCCGGGGCAAGACGCGCAGCAGATTGCCCGGTCATGGCTCAACCATCGTTGCCAACTGGTGTTTTTGACCCGTGGTAGCCAGGGCGCCAGTGTGTTCAGTCGCGAACATGGCCAGCGTTCGGTGCCCGCCAGCCTGGTGCAAGTGGCCGATACCGTGGGCGCGGGCGATACCTTCCAGGCCGCGGTGATTGCATGGCTGACCGGGCATGGGCTGGACTCGATCGAAGGCGTGCAGGGCCTGAGCGCGTTGCAACTGGACGCCCTGCTCGACTTTGCCAGCCGTGCCGCAGCCCTGACCTGCAGCAAAACCGGCCCGGACTTGCCCTACCGCGCGCAGCTGTTGTAACCGTTGTAGTCGCTGTAGTCGCTGTAGCCGCTGAGGAGCGAAGCGAGGCTGCGATAAGGGCCGCAGGACCTTCAAGATTTCAGGGTCGCTACGCAACCCATCGCAGCCTCGCTTCGCTCCTCAGCGGCTACAGCCCTTACCAGATCGACAGGTTATAGCTGACGATCAAGCGCGTTTCATCCACATCACGGGCAAACTGGGAGTAGTTGGTGCGGTAGGTCGCATTGCGCAAGCGCAGGCTGACGTCCTTGAACGTACCGCTCTGCACGATGTACTTCAGCTCGCTGTCACGCTCCCATTCCTTGCCCTCTTCGCTGCTGCCCGCCACCTTGATATGGTCGCCATTGACATAGCGGGTCAGGAACGACAGGCCGTCAATGCCAATGGCCTTGAAGTCGTAGTCGTATCGCAGTTGCCACGAACGCTCCTGGGCATTGGCGAAGTCGTTGACCTGCAGGTAGTTGACCAGGTACGGGTTGCTGCCATCCAGATACGGCATCGAGGTATCGCCGTTCATGCGTTGCCAGCCGGCACTGACCTTGTGCCCGCCCAGCGAATACCCGAGCATGGCACCCAATGCGCGGTTGTCGATATTGCCAGCTTTGGCTGAACCCGAATCATCACTTTTAAGCAAGCGTACATCGGCCGACAACACACCAGGGCCGACCGGCTGGCTGGCCAGCAAACCGACAAACTGCTGACGATAGATGTCCTGCAATTCACCGTAATGGTACTGCGCAGTCAGACGCTCGTTAACCTTGTAATCCAGGCCATACATGCTGAAGTGGTCGGCGGTGATGTTGCAGCCATACCGCTTGTTCTTGCAGTTCAGGCGCAGGTCCTGGGAGTCGGTGGAGTCCCGGGCGGTGTAGCGATCAAGGCGCGAGGCCATGACTTTAAGACCCTTGATTTCCTGAGACACCAGCATGGCACCGTTGAACATGTTCGGCAGCAGGCGACCATCGTTGTACTTGAGCAGCGGCAGGTCAGGCAGCAGCGCGCCGTACTTGAGCACGGTATCGGATACGCGCATTTTCGCCGTGAGGCCAAATTTGGCGTACTGATCCTTGGAACGACGCGGGTCGCTGCCGGTCGAAGGTAACAGGCCGCTGTTGCTGTCAGCCGGGCTGGAGTCCAGTTTCAGGCCCAGCATGCCCAGTGCATCAAGGCCAAAACCGACGGTGCCTTCGGTATAGCCCGATTGCAGGTTGAGGATAAAGCCCTGCGCCGTTTCATCGCGCTTGGAAGCACCCTGGGGATTTGAGCTGCTGCCATCGCGAAAATCACGGTTGAAGTACAGCGTGCGCGCTTCCAGTTTGGCGCTGCTGTCTTCAAGAAAGCCGCCGGCCTGTGACGGTGCGGCAAAGCCGGCACACATTGCCAGCGCGCCCAGGCGGGTAACCTGACGGTGCGCCAACAATGAAAAAGGATGAACCATGTACAAGCTCCAGCAGCCAATCATTGGCAAGGTGAAAACGATCGCAGGCACGCCCGGCATGACACCCGGCGTCCTCAATCAAAAAAAGGGGCGCAATTGTACGAAAGGCTAAGCTCAAGCCTCATTCGACCTTAGTCGAACGGTCAAGACCGCACCTTGCAGCAAGATTTATAGCCTTGAGCCGGTATCCGGCATTAAATACACTGACCCACAGATTCAAACCCGGGAACTACCATGGCAATCAAGAGTTCAAGGCGCCGCCAGCGTCTGCAGGCCACTGCCACCGAACAAGCCCTGCTTGAGCTTAACGAAACCCTTGAGCAACGCGTGGCCGAACGCACCCGGGCGCTGGCCGAGGCCAACCTGCAATTGCAGTGCGAGATCCTGGAGCGGGCACGCGCCGAAGAAGCCCTGCGCCACGGGCAAAAAATGGAGGCCGTGGGCCAGCTGACCGGCGGTATCGCCCACGATTTCAACAATATGCTCACCGGGATCATCGCCAGCCTGGACTTGATGAAGCGTTATATCGCCGCCGGCCGTATTGACGAGGTCGAGCGTTTTGCCGATGCCGCCGTCAACTCGGCGCAACGCGCTGCCGCACTGACCAACCGCCTGCTGACATTCTCCCGCCGCCAGTCCCTGGACCGCAGGCCGCTGGACCCCAATCAACTGGTGCGTTCACTGCAAGCATTGTTCAGCAGCACCAAGGGTTCGCACATTGACCTGATCCTGGAGCTGGGCCAGAACATCTGGCCCATCAATACCGACACCGGCCAGCTTGAAAGTGCCCTGCTCAACCTGACGATCAATGCTCGCGACGCCATGCCCGACGGTGGCACCCTGCTGGTCAAGACTGCCAACCATTATCTGGATGCCAGCGATCTTGGTACCCTGGAGTCAGTCAGCTCTGGCGACTACGTGATGCTTGAAGTCAGCGACAACGGCACGGGCATGAGCCCGCAAACCCTTGCCAAGGCGTTCGACCCCTTTTTCACCACCAAGCCGGTGGGCCAGGGTACCGGGCTCGGCTTGTCGATGATCTACGGCTTTGCCCAGCAGTCTGGCGGCCATGTCAGCATCAGCAGCCAAAGTGGGCAAGGCACCCGGGTGTGCCTGTACCTGCCGCGTCATCACTCCCCGCAGGCAAAAACTCAGGCATAATCCGCGCCCGCGCACTATGCCTCACTGTTCCAAGGTACAGATCACATGAAAGCTCAAGCCCGCCATATCCTGGTGAAAACCGCCGAAGAAGCCGAATCGCTCAAGCAACGCATTGCCAAGGGCGAAGCCTTCGATGTGCTGGCGAAAAAATTCTCAACCTGCCCCTCAGGCAAGCGCGGCGGCGATCTGGGCGAAGTGCGGCCCGGGCAGATGGTTGGCATTATCGACCAGATCATCTTCAAAAAACCGCTGCGGGTGGTGCATGGCCCGGTCAAGAGCAAGTTCGGCTACCACCTGGTGCAAGTGTTTTACCGCGACTGACAAGCGCCCCTGACCCACACCCTTTCCTGCCGGGACAGGGCTGGGGGTTGTTTGGGGTATCGCTCAGGCCAGCCGCCACCAGCGCGGCAGCAGTTGCTGCACCTTCGGCTCGGCAAAGCGGTCATCGATAAGAAACAGCGTGCCCTGATCGCTCTGGGTGCGAATTACCCGCCCCGCGGCCTGCACCACTTTTTGCACCCCCGGGTAAAGGTAGGTGTAGTCGTAACCGGCGCCAAACAATGCGCCCATGCGTTGTTTGATCTGTTCATTGACCGGATTCAACTGGGCCAGCCCCAGGGTCGCGACAAAAGCCCCGATCAGCCGTGCACCTGGTAAATCAATGCCTTCCCCGAACGCCCCGCCCAGCACGGCAAAACCGACGCCCTGACTGGTCAGGGTGAACTGGTCGAGAAAGCCCTGGCGCGCCGCTTCGTCCATGCGTCGCGCCTGCAGCCACTGCGGAACCTGAGGATGACGCTCGGCGAGCAACGCGGCAACCTGTTGCAGATAGTCAAAGCTGCTGAAAAACGCCAGGTAGTTGCCCGAGCGCTGTTCAAACTGGTGAGCGATCAGCTCCACAATCGGTGCCAGCGAGGCCTGACGATGGACAAAACGGGTGGATATGCGGCTCACCACCTGCACGTCCAGTTGCTCGGCCCTAAATGGCGATTCGACATCCATCCATAGCGTATTTTCCGCCAAGCCCAACAGGTGGGTGTAATAGGTTGGCGGGCTCAGGGTGGCGGAAAACAGTACATTGCTGCGCGCACTGGCCAGACGCGGCCCGATAAAGCCGGCGGGCACAATGTTGCGCAGGTTGAGCTGCGACAGGCGTCGCTTGCCGTTTTCAACCAGGCTGACATCGAATAAAAAATTGCCGTCGAACAACTCGGCCACCCGGTTGAACTGCAAGGCTTCGAAGTAGAACGCCTGTAAATTACCCGCCAGCCCCTGGGGATGATCGTTCAGGTAGTCACCGATGGCGGTGATGCTGGCAGACAAGGCATTCAGCCATTTAACCGGCAGTTGCGGGTAAACCTGATAGGGGAGCGCCTGGTCCTTGTGCAAGGCGTTCCATTCGCGGTTCAGGCGTTTGAAAGGCTTGTCCAGCGGCGCCGGGGCCGTACGCCGCAGGCTGTTGAAGGTCTGCTGATCGAGACTTGCGCTGTACATCGCCCGCGCCCGCTCCACCAGGTTATGGGCTTCGTCCACCAGGGTCGCGACTGTCCATTGGTTGGCCTGGGCCAGCCCATGGAGCAAAGCACTGAAGTCGAAGTAGTAGTTGTAATCGGCAATCACCAGATCAGCCCAGCGTGTCATCTCCTGGCTCAGGTAGTAGGGACATACCTCGTGCTGCAGCGCAACGTTGCGCAGGGTCTGTTGATCGAGGGGAGATTGGCCGACCGCAGCCATGCGCGCAGCGGGCAAGCGATCGTAGAAACCCTTGGCCAGAGGGCAAGAGTCACCATTGCAGGCGTTTTGCGGGTACTCACAGGCCTTGTCCCGCGCCACCAGCTCCAGAACCCGCAACGGAGCGTGCTGCCCCTCAGGATAGAGCACCTGAACCGCATCGAGGGCCAGCTTGCGCCCCGGCGTCTTGGCCGTCAGAAACAGCAGCTTGTCGAGCTGCTGGCCGGGCATGGCCTTGAGCAGCGGAAACAGGGTGCCGAGGGTCTTGCCGATCCCGGTGGGGGCCTGGGCCATCAGGCAGCGCCCGGTGCTGACGGTCTTGTACACCGCTTCAGCCAAAGCCCGCTGCCCGGTTCGAAACTGCTTATGGGGAAAGGCCAGGGTACGGGCGGTGGCATCGCGGGCCTGACGATGAGCCAGCTCCTGCTCGGCCCAGGCCAGAAATAACCCGCATTGCTGTTCGAAAAAGCGCTGTAAATCAGTCGCAGACCAGGTTTCCTGCAAGCGGTGTTCTTTTTCGCTGACGATATCGAAATACACCAGCGCCAGGTCAACCTGTGGCAGTTGCAGGCTCTGGCACAACAACCACCCGTAGACCCGGACCTGAGCCCAGTGCAGTTGACGGTGGTTGCCCGGTATTGCGGTGAAATCGCCGCGAAAGGTTTTCACCTCTTCCAGCACATTGGCGACAGGGTCATAGCCGTCTGCCCGACCGCGTACGCTCAATGCGCCGAACTGGCCTTCCAGACTCAGCTCTGCCTGATACCCGGCACTGCGCCGGGCGGCAACCGTGCGATGCCCGGCTATCCCCTGCTGGGCCGTTGGCGAAGGGGTAAAACGCAAGTCCAGATCACCAGCCTTGGCGGTGAACTCACACAAGGCACGCACTGCCACGCGATAACTCACCCCTGCGGCTCCTGCCATTGCACGTAGCATACGGTCACCGGCATCCGGTGCTCTTCGCAAAAGGCCAGCCAGCGCAGCTGGTTGTCCTGCAGGCGGTCACCCGGGCCTTTGACCTCGATCATGCGGTAGGTTTTTTGCGCCGCGAAAAACTGGATCAGGTCGGGCATGCCGCTGCGATTGGCCCTGATATCCAGCAACAGGCGCCGGAACCAGAGCTTCAAATGCGCGGGGGGCAAACATAGCAGCGCCTCTTCCAGCAGCTCCTGACTCAGGTAGTTCCAGGCCACAAAGTTCGATTGCACACCGAACTTGGCGGCATAGGTATCCCGGATAGTGTCCAGATAACGGCCGTCATCCAGCTGCGCCAGGCAAGCCTCGAACCTGTCGGCACGTTGCTGATAAAAGTCTTCTTCGAACAAGTCAGCCGGGCCACTTTGATAGGGGTGAAAAAATGCCCCCGGCAAAGGCGCAAAAATCGCTGGCCAGCACAGCAAACCGAACAGCCCGTTGACCAGGGTGTTTTCTACGTAATGCACAGGCTCTGCAGTGCGGTGCAAATGCGCGGCGACCTTTAGCTCCACGCAGATCGCTTCGCCCTGTGCCAGGCTCAAGTCAAGCCGATCCGCAGCCACGGCCCTGGTAGCGGGCAATGGCGCCAAACCCAGCTTGCGTCGCAATCGCGGGATGATTCGTCGCAGATGTTGAAGCTCGGCATCAGTCAGTGGGGCCTGCTGCGCGTCTTCGGCCAGCTTCAACGCCAGTGCATGGTGCTCCTGACGTTCGAGCACGCGAATGCTGCGCTGGCGCGCTTCGGGATGGCGGCTTTGCTGATAGACCTCTAGCGCCCGGTGCAGATCCCCTGCCCGCTCCAGATGCTGGCCCATCTGAAACAACAGGCGCGCACGGCGCCGCTGCAGCCAGCGATTGGCTGCCTGATAGTCGAGCACCTGTTGCAGCACCGCCTCGGCATCACCATTAAGCTCAAATTGCTCGCGGCAGGCATGGAGCTGCAAATACCCCTCAATATCGGCCCGGCACCCCAGAGCACGGGACCCGTGGCTGAAGTCGACCTTCTCATAGGTAAACAGGCCAAGGTCAGCCAGTACCAGATCGGACCAGCTCTGGCCGAGGTTGCCAAAAAACATCAGCCGCAGGCGATCACACAGCCCACGGTGGTTGAGGGTATAAAGCGGCTCGGTAAGGGCAGGATGCCATTGGGCAAGGGTTTGCCGTTGGCTGAAGTGGGCTGCAAGCTCCTCGAGCCAGTCCGTTTTTTTACCCTTGGGTTTCGTAATAAGGGCGCTGAAACAGGTCAGGATTTCCGCCTTTTGCAGAACGTCAAACACCTCGCCCAAGGCCAAAGGCGCCCGATCATCCAGCCAGCCCAGGGCCAGCAAGGGGGCCGCAGCCAACGGGATATCACCCACTTCGGAGTAGTTGAGCCTGCCGGCCCGGAAGTGATCGCCCTTGCGCATGATCATGCGCACCCACAGCGCTTGCGAGGGGCCGGGCAATTGGGCAAAACCTGAGATAAACCGTTGCTCGTCGACATTCAACACGTCTTCATAGCGGGCAGCGATCCAGTCAAGCACATGCCGGAAGTTTTTCAGGTAGTAATACGGGTCTTCGAGGGGATTGGAAATCACGGGCAGAACTAACCACTGAGCATCAATACTGGATATGCGTACAGATATCAGTTCGCACGGGACTCTGGCAAATGCTATTGGATGAGCGGTACGCTCGCCGGGGCCCGACCGGCAGGCCGAGAGGATACTTACCCGGCCCCGATCAACCTGGCTCAGCCCGCAAGTGCTGTGTGCCAGGGCTTCTTGCTTGGGTCATGGGCGCACAATGTCGCAATCAGGGAGTTGCTTGTTCGCACGTCTATTTTTTCCATGTGATACAGCGCTTGCAGCGATGCCAGGGGTAACCCGCTTACAGACTCCAGCCAAGTGACATCGACCTGCGACGATGTATTCGGGTCCATCAGTACCCGCCGGTACTCTTGGATATATTGCAGCTTTTCGGGGTAACAGTTTTGCAGAAATGGCTCAAGATCATCGGCCTTGTTAACAAAAGGCGAGCATATAAAGCAGCCCAACTGTTCATTGTTGACACCGTGCAATTCACCCAGATACTGAGTGGCGACACCGTGCAACTTCCTTATCCTTTTCGGTGTATTGAACGAGGCGCCCAGCCGCTGTACAAGCTGACCTTTAAAGCGCTCATTGCTCTGGTTTTCCTGCGATGCACGACGCAAGTAAGCATCTGCGCCGATGCTGTACTCCACACCATACTGGTAAGTACCACGCAAACCCTGGAGGTGGGCGCCCAATAACACGACCGCCGCCTGCGGCTCCTCAATATCAGGCATTTTTATATTCCATGGCCCCTCCACAAACATCAGTACCTGAGAGTTCAAAACGTCCATTTCGTGGCATAGACAATCAAAAATATTGATCACATCAATACCATTACCCCCACTGATTGCAGAATATTCATGATTGAACGCGGGAGGCAATTTCAATAACTGTTTATAATCATCATCCAGTTTGCTGCACAACTTGACTGCGTTCTCAAAACCCTCATGACCAGCGCCCAGGGGTGCATGCCCATGCTGCTCTGCAACCTGCTGGATCCACGTCACGTATTGCCCCAGATGGCTGGGCGGGCGCCGGTCAATCAGTGCGTCCACCTTGGCGCCCCATCTGCAGGCCTGACGGTACAGCTTGGCCCGGGCCAACAGGTCGGAATAAAAAAAAGTCGCTCTGGCGTCGCCTTGGGTCAGGTGTCCCGACATCAACACTTGTGTACGATTCATCACCGAAGGCAGGCTCTCGAAAACGGTCTGTTTATGCAGCCTGCTTACGCTCTGTTCATCGACAAGCAGTAACTCGACACGCCTATCTTCATATATAAACAATTCGTTGCACTGGGTCTGAATGCGCTGCATTACATTGGCGGTCATCCGTGGCTGGCGCAGTAGTGCAATGCGCAACTTGAACGTCTCTGGCGAGCGTCCGGCAATACTCAGTTGTGCGGCACGCAAAAAAGCCAGTGTATAGGCACATTCCTTACCCCCCTCATGAACAACCATTACCCGATAATGCCCTATTCGCTCCACGCCACCGGCCGCCACTAATAAACGCTGAATCAACAACTGCAATGCAATGCGCTCGGGACGACTGAAAAAACCCAGGAGTCGATGCAGGACTTGTTGATACACAAAGCCCATGGCTTGTTCATGGAAATTGTTCATGGATTATCCTCCGGATCGAGCTTCGCATTATCAGCATGCCCAATTAGACGCGCCCAGATTTACTACAGCGCTTGGATCCGGAAGAGACGAGGCGCACATATGCACAGGAACAAACCTACAAAAATCATTCAATACAATACATAACTTCTTATATTGCACCTTTATGACATGCTTTTTTCAGCCGTATCCTCTTTCCGGGCACGGCAGCAAAAGTACCTGTGGTCTGCGCACACAAAAACGCGGCCATGAACAGAGTGTTCAGGGCCGCGTTTATGCGGGGGGATCAGGTCTGGTGGAGCCCGCCAGGCTTCAGGTCGCTGCCACTTGCAAAGCAACTCGCCCACGGCACGGACAACCATCCATATAACGATGGGCTTCAACATAATCTTCAAAAGGGAAAACCTTGATTTCCAGCGGCGTGAGCACCCGGTCAGCAGTCAACTGGTTGATTTCACGCAAGGCACGCTTCATCGCCTCTTCGTCCTGGGCGATACCCAACTCGGGCTTGCCGGTGAAGTTGCCGATGCAGTGCACGAAGAATTTGATGTTTTTCTGAAAGCACGCACAGCCCGGAAACCCTGTCTGGTTACCGCCTTGCAAGCCATATAGGACCAGGCTGCCACGGGGCGCCAGGACATCGCCCAGCACTGACATTTGCGGGCCGCCCAAGCCATCGAGTACAACGTCGACGCCCTTGCTGTCGGTGATCTTGTTGATCTGCATCAGCAAGTCTTGCTCTTCGGTGACAATTACCTTGTCGGCGCCCAGGGTCAGCAGGCACTCGCGCTCGCTGGCATCCTTGGTCGCGGCAATCACCTTCAGGCCCAGCGCCTTGCCCAACTGCACGAACGAAGGCCCGGCACAGTGGCTGGCATCGGTAATCAGCACCGTTTGCCCTGGCTTGACCTGCGCCAGATCGACATAAGCAAAATAGGCGATCAGCAACGGTGTGTAATGCACGCTGGCCTCAACCGCAGACAAAACGTCCGGGTAGCGGGTCAGCGTGGAACGCGGCATCAGAATCAGCTCGCCATAGGTCGGGTAGTCATTGGCGCTCTGACCCGGAAAGCTGGCGACCTTGTCTCCAATCGCCAGATCATCAACCCCGGCACCTACAGCGGTGACGATACCCGCCATTTCATGGCCAATACCCGCAGGCAAACGGGCGTGGCTGGGGGCCAGGTTCTGCCGCCACAGCACGTCATACCAGCTTATGCCAATGGCTTGAACACGGACCTGCACTTCGCCGGGCGCAGGCGCGGCGACTTCGTGCTCTTCGCACTTGAGCACCTCGGCCGGACCAAACTTGTGAAAACGGATCGTGCGCGACATTACCAACCTCGCCTAATTAATCGCTAATACCACGGGACTTTATCCGGGCTTTGTGCACAAGACTAACAGACAGCATTAATAGTCGACATGCCTGGCATTGATCCGCAGACAGGTTCACCGCAAGCGTGAGCCGTGAAAAGCCGGGTAAACCGCCATAAACAGGAGTTATACCTGCCACAGCACGGCAAGAAAGAAAATCTACCGAGTGACGAAAAAACAGTTTTGCCAGTAAGATCCGTTACCTCACTACCTGTTGAACCGACTGCGAAGCCTGCCTGATGAACCGTAACGACTTGCGTCGCGTCGATCTGAATCTGCTGATCGTCTTTGAAACCCTGATGCATGAACGCAGTGTGACCCGCGCTGCCGAAAAGCTGTTTCTGGGCCAGCCGGCCATCAGTGCGGCGCTTTCACGCTTGCGCAACCTGTTTGACGACCCGCTTTTTGTGCGCACGGGGCGCAGCATGGAGCCGACTGCGCGGGCAATCGAGATCTTCGCCCTGCTCTCGCCTGCCCTGGACTCGATTTCCACGGCGGTGAGCCGCGCTTCAGAGTTCAACCCGGCGACCAGCACCTCGGTATTTCGCATCGGTTTGTCGGACGATGTCGAATTCGCCCTGCTGCCGCTGCTGCTCAAGCGTTTGCGTGCAGAAGCACCGGGTATCGTGCTGGTGATCCGGCGGGTCAACTACATCCTGATGCCGCCGCTGCTGGCCTCGGGTGAAATATCAGTGGGTGTCAGCTACACCAGCGACCTGCCCGCCAACGCCAAGCGCAAAGTGCTGCGCCGCAGCCGCCCCAAACTGTTGCGTGCCGACACCATGCCAGGCCCCCTGAGCCTGGACGACTTCTGCGAGCGCCCCCACGCACTGGTGTCATTCGCCGGAGACCTGAGCGGGTTTATCGATACCGAGCTGGAAAAAATGGGCCGCAAGCGTCATGTGGTGCTCGCCGTACCGCAGTTCAATGGCCTGAGCACCCTGCTGGCAGGTACCGATATCATCGCTACCGTGCCCGACTACACGGCCGAGGCCCTTACCGCAGCGGGTGGCGTGCGCGCCGAAGATCCGCCGCTGGAGACGCAAAGCTTCGAGCTGCATATGGCCTGGCGCGGGGCCCAGGACAACGACCCTGGCGAGCGTTGGTTGCGTTCAAGGATTCAGATGTTTTTTGGGGATCCGGATAGTCTTTGACAGAGGCGTCTGTAACCGCTCTGGAATGCCTGTTCCAGACGATTTAAAAGGCTCTTTATGATCCGCTGCCATCCGTCGAATTCTGCTGGATTCCAGCCTTATTGGGGGCAAATATGGGGGCAAGCCTGTCGCTCTCTTAATTCAATTGCCCCCAAAATGAGCATTAACACCTCTAGCACGCCTCCTCGCAGGCTTTCCGATGCCCGTCTTAGGAACCTTTCAAAACCGGGCAAATATTTTGATGGCGAAGTACCAGGTCTCTACCTGGAGGTGTACAAACCTCAGAAAAATGGCAAGCCAGGCTCCAAGTTGTGGCGCATCAAATATCGCCTCAATAAAAAGGAGAACCGTTTTTCCCTTGGTGCTTATCCCGCGGTGGGATTGAAAGACGCCCGCGAGCTTGCACGCGCAGCGCAGAGGGATGTGGCTAACGCGGTCTCACCGCGACAAGCCATGATCGTCAAAATCGAGAACCAGCGCCTCACTCAAGCCCGAATCTTTGAGTACGTGGCCGAGCAATGGCTGCAACTCAAGGCACCCGATTTGGTGGAAAAGTCCTTGGCCGGCTTCAAAGGCGCACTGGCTAATCATGTTTACCCCGTGATTGGTCAAAGACCGGTCAGTGACATCCGGCTGGAACACATCAGTCAAATCATCACTACGCTCAAAACCCAAGGCAGCATGGCCATGGCCAAGCGCGTGCGGACCATAATCCGCTCCGTACTGGGCTTCGCTGAAGGACGCGGCTGGGTTGAGCGCAATGTCGCGCTCAGTAACAGCGAAGAACTGAAGATCCGTCATGTGGTGAACAGCAATCCCGCTATCGAAAAACCTGATGATCTGGGTGTGTTCATGCGCCGTCTGGACGACCTTAATGACAACAGCGTATCGATGGCCCTGCGTTTATTGGTAATGCTACCCGTTCGGCCCGGGGAGCTTGCGGTAATGCGCTGGGAAGACATCGACCTGACCGGTGCCGATTGGCGGTTCATTGTCGGTAAAACCCGACATCTCAGCAAAACCAAACACATTGTGCCGTTGCCTACGCAAGCTGTTGCAATCCTAAGACGCATGCAAAAGCACGCAGTACTGGATGATCAAGGCAAAGGCTGGGTATTTGTGTCTCCGGTCTACCCTGCCCACCCCATCAACCCCACCTCTTTACTCAAGGCGCTGCAACGTATGTGGCAAGAGCACGACATCACCGCCCATGGGTTTCGTGCAACTTACAGAACCATCGCCCATGAGAAGCTGGGAATAGATCCTGTCGTTCTGGAGTTGTCGCTGTCACACAGAATGCCGGGCGCGCTTGGGGCCGTTTATGCGCGGGCGCAGTTACTGGAGCAACGACGCGAGGCGGCGCAGCAATGGGCTGACTATTTGGATTTACTCAAGCACAAAGCGATTGACCGGTATTCAGATCAGTTAACGGGTAAATCGGATTAGGTAACAACTGGATTACCATCAAACCGCTGATAAAACCGCTCCCCGACCTCAGGTAAATCCCCTCCAGCCACCTCCAGCGCATCAACCAGCCAGTCCTGCGACTTCTCCCAGACCAGCTTGTAAATATTGCGGCACAGCAATCTTGCCGCCTTACCTTCCCAGTCGGCCGGCAAGAGTTCGTCAGGCAGTTGCGGGTCGCGCAATAACAGCTTGCGGTATTCATGGATCAATAGAAGTCGGGCCAGAAAGCAATCCTGGGGCGACAGTTCTTCCTGTTCGCGTAACGACTGCCATAGCGGGCGAAACAGATGAATGAACTCCCGATAATGCTCGGCCAGCTCATCGATATTCCAGGTTTCCCGCACTTGCTGACGCAGCGCCTGAGAGGCCATGAATTCGTGGGCTGTGGCCTCGAAAACGATGGTTTGGTCTTGCGCATCCAGATCAAGCAAGGTGCTGCTGATATCGATTCTGTCTGCGTGGGGGCTGGCCAGCAGCACGGGAGAAAGTGCCCCAAAGCCCTGCCACTCAAGCTCTTCGCGTACCGTTTTGCGTTTGTCCTGATCCAGTTGCGTAAGCATTACCAGGCACCAGGAACCATCCCAGCTGCAGTCACCCGCGTGATAGACCCGCTTGAAGGCTTTGTCGAAGCGTCTGCGACCAATATTGGTCAAGCCGTAGTAGCTGCGTCGCCCCACTTTTTCGGCTGTGACCCAATTTTCCTGACTCAGACGATAAATCGATGTTCGTATCAAGCGCTCATTGATGCCGAAGGGTTCCAGCAGTTTAACCAGGCTCCCCAGCCATGTGCTTCCGCCGTGAGGTTCGATGGCATCACCATAGAGGGTGATGATTAATGAGCTTGCTCGAATCGGTGTTTGCTCTTGAAAACGTTTGATCAAGTGATTCAACGGGCTGAGGGAAGACATGGCATTACCGGGCAGATCCGAAAGCTGAAATATACCCTCAGCCCAGCGCTATGAACACAGCTCTACCGGGATCCATCTACCCAATAAACCACACCACTTACAAAACCAGACACACAATTTAAAACTTTTGCGATTTTATCGTATCCCTTTGGCGCTAGACTCAGAAAAAAAACACACCTCGTGTGGCATAAATTTTGGGGAGGACATTCAAATGCCTTGCTTGCTGAACAGGATGAACAACCCTCAAGGCGTGTGCATGATCACCTTGGGTAGGCCCGAGGCATTGAATGCACTAAACACCGAACTGCTCAAGCAGCTCGTCGATGCCCTGGATGATGCGCAAACAGATCCGGCTGTCCGAGCGGTTGTACTGACAGGGGGCAACAAGGTATTCGCGGCTGGGGCGGATATCCATGAAATGGCTGCCAACGATTTTATTGCGACCCTGTCTGATCAACGCATTGCCTGCTGGCAACGCATATCCCAGTTTAAAAAGCCTTTGATTGCCGCTGTAAACGGGCTTGCCCTGGGCGCCGGATGCGAGTTGGTTTTGCACGCCGATATCGTTATTGCCGGTGAGAACGCCAGGTTCGGCCTGCCTGAAATCAACCTGGGCATCATGCCCGGAGCCGGAGGGACCCAGCGCCTGCCAGTCGTCGTGGGTAAATCTTTGTCCATGCAAATGGTACTGACTGGCGAGCCTATTAATGCTCATCAGGCGTTGCAGAGCGGGTTGATCAGTGAAGTGACCTCTGTAGAGCGCACGATCGAACGTGCGCTGCACATTGCCCATTCCATCGCCTGTAAAGCTCCCATAGCGGTCAATTTGGCTAAAGAAGCCGTGTTGACCGCCTCCGAGGCAAACCTTGCCTGTGGCTTACGCCTGGAACGCAAAGCGTTTGCCTTGTTGGCAGCCACTCAAGATCGACAGGAAGGCTTGAAGGCATTTCAGGAAAAACGCGAACCCCACTTTATAGGCCGTTAAGCCATACCTATCTGCGCTGAAGGGGCATAACTCAATGAACATGCAGCATCTGTTATTCAGCTTCCATGCTGGTGTAGCCACTTTGCGGCTGAACCGTGCCGAACAACTCAACAGTTTTAATGCACAGATGCAGGCTGAAATGATTGAGGCGCTGCACGTGATAAGTAACCTGCCAGATCTGCGGGTGCTGGTGTTGACGGGAGAAGGCCGGGGGTTCTGTGCAGGCCAGGACCTGAAGGAGCGTAATGTTTCATTGCAAGGGGCTGAAATTGATCTGTCGATCTCTCTGGAGCATTTTTACAATCCTTTAATTCGCCTGTTACGCGCCCTGCCCGTTCCGGTGATTTGTGCAGTAAACGGGGTAGCGGCCGGGGCCGGGGCCAATATTGCGCTGGCCTGCGATCTGGTATTGGCTGCGCGCTCCAGCACCTTTATTCAGGCATTTTGCAACATTGGTTTGATCCCCGACTCCGGTGGCACTTGGGCTCTGCCCAGACTCATGGGCCTGCCTAGAGCCAAAGCCTTATGCCTACTGGGGCTGCCATTGAGCGCGGAGCAAGCCGTGCAGTACGGTCTGATTTATCGCTGCGTGGATGACGCCGAGCTGGAGCAAGAAACCCAGCGTCTGGCGACCCATTTAGCCAAACAGCCTACCTATGCCCTGGGATTGATCAAGCAGGCCTTGAATGGCTCTTTCGACAACAGCTTCGAGCAACAACTCGAACTGGAGAAAAACCTGCAACAACTCGCAGGACGCAGCGAGGACTATCAGGAAGGTGTGCGCGCATTTATGGAGAAGCGCGCCCCCCACTTCAAGGGCAAGTAACCCATGAAAGCACTCACCACCCACGACCCCATCGGGATAGTCGGCTCCGGCACGATGGGCATCGGCATTGCTCAAGTGGCCGCCAGCGCTGGCCATCCTGTCTTGCTGTTTGATCAATGCGCTGGCGCTGCCCAAGCCGCCATAGGTCAGATGGCCACACGGCTGAATGCTCAGGTGAGCAAAGGTCGCCTGGATCCCGCCATGCGTTACCTGACACTGTCACGCATGCGTGTGATCGACAGTCTTGAGGGACTGAAAGCCTGCTCTCTGATCATTGAAGCGATTACTGAAAACTTCGATGCCAAGCGCAGCCTGCTTCTGCAACTGGAAGAGGTCTGCACCAAGACCTGCGTGCTCGCCAGCAACACCTCTTCCCTTTCAATTACCCAGCTGAGTGCAGAGTTCAAACACCCCAAACGTTTGCTCGGATTGCACTTTTTCAATCCGGCACCAGTGATGCCACTGGTTGAAGTCGTCGCAGGCCATTTAACCGACCCGAACCTCATCAAGCGCGCGAGCACGATTGTTCGCGCCTGGGGCAAACAGCCTGTTCATACCCGTTCAACTCCTGGCTTTATCGTCAATCGGATCGCCAGACCCTTTTACACCGAAAGCATGCGTGCGCTTGAAGAAGGTGTTTCTGACTGCACCACCCTCGATGCTCTGATACGTGAGGCTGGCGGCTTTAAAATGGGCGCTTTCGAATTGACGGACCTGATCGGCCAGGACGTGAACTACACAGTCACTTGCTCGATCTTTGAAGCCTTTTATGGAGACCGTCGCTTTCAACCTACCTTGATTCAAAAACAGCGGGTGGATGCAGGATTGCTCGGCCGAAAAAGTGGTCAGGGTTTTTATGATTACACCCAAGGCGCATTCGCACCGAGCGTTTCAGAGGTTACCAGTGATCTGCTCGTCAGCCAGTGCACGGTTGAGGGCTCAGTCAGCTGGGCGGATGGCCTGATCCAGCGTTGCCAACGTCATGCTATTCCGGTGAATCAAGTACCCGGGCGTGGCGTGTTGCGTATCGGCGATGCCACCCTGGCCTTGACCGACGGTCGTCTGGCCAGTCGGCGCTCTCTTGAGGACGCCCTGCCCAACTTGATTCTGGTGGATTTGGCCCGGGACTACCTGCAGACCAAACGCCTGGCAATCAGTTGTTCATCAACTATCGGCGTGCTGGCCAAGGCTCAAGGCATCGGTTTCTTGCAGCAACTGGGGATCAAGGTCACCTGCTTGACCGACAGTCCCGCACTCATCGTATTGCGCACCTGGGCGATGCTGGCCAACGAAGCTGCCGAGGCGTTGCTTCAAGGGGTTGCCTCGGCCACAGATATCGATCTGGCGATGCGCACTGGTCTTGGCTTCCCTCAAGGGCCACTCGCTTGGGCAGATGACTTCGGGCTGTCAAACCTGCTGACGGTGCTCCGCAACCTGCAGGCCTGCTATGGCGACCACTATCGCTCTTCGTTACTGCTGCAGCGAAAAGCAGCCGAGAGCGATCACTTCCATAGCTGACCTCTGATCAAGACCTTAGACACACCTCATCAAGATCCACCACCACAAAAATAAGAGTGACGTCATGCCCATGCCAAACGCTCAACACCCTGCCATCGACGCTTTTGAAAGCCTCGGTCTGGACGAGTTGCGCCAACAGCAACTCGAACGCCTACGCTGGAGTCTCGATCATGCCTATCGCCATGTGCCTTTTTATCAGCAGCGATTCAATGACTGGGATATTCATCCCGACAAACTCAAATCGCTGGATGATTTGAGTCAGTTCCCCTTCACCAGCAAAGCTGACCTGCGCGATAACTATCCCTTCGGCATGTTTGCCGTCCCTCAACAACAAATCGTTCGCCTGCACGCATCCAGTGGCACCACGGGCAAGCCCACTGTCGTGGGTTATACCCAAAAAGATATAGATACCTGGGCCGATCTGGTTGCCCGCTCGATTTATGTGGCCGGCGGCCGCCCTGGCGAAAAGGTGCACGTAGCTTACGGATACGGCCTATTTACTGGGGGGTTGGGCGCGCATTACGGTGCTGAGCGGTTGGGCTGTACCGTTATTCCGGTATCCGGAGGCCAGACAGCCAGGCAAGTACAACTGATTCAGGACCTTCAACCCGAGATCATCATGGTCACACCCTCCTACATGCTCAACATTGCAGACGAGATCGAGCGTCAGGGCATACCACGCGATCAGCTCGCACTGCGGCTGGGTATTTTTGGCGCCGAACCCTGGACCGATGAAATGCGCTCGGCACTTGAGACACGACTGGGCATTACCGCGCTGGATATCTATGGGTTGTCTGAAATCATGGGACCCGGCGTTGCCATGGAGTGCGTACAAGACAAAAACGGCGCCTCGCTTTGGGAAGATCACTTTTACCCGGAAATCATTGACCCGCTGACTACTGCCGTTTTGCCCGACGGGGAGCTCGGCGAACTGGTTCTGACGTCACTGAGCAAAGAAGCGCTGCCAATGATCCGTTATCGCACCCGTGACATGACCCGATTGCTACCCGGCACCAGCAATGCAATGCGCCGCCTGGAAAGAATCACCGGGCGTAGTGATGACATGCTTATCGTACGCGGCGTGAACGTGTTTCCAACCCAGATCGAAGAGCAAATTCTGAAGATCATCCAGTTCGCAGAAGCCTATGAAATCCATCTGTCCCGCGAGGGCAACATGGACCAGATGCGGATTCATGTAGAACTCAGAGCCGAATACCAATATTCGCTGGCCCAGGATCATAACGTCCTCTGTGAGGCACTGGCGCAACGCATTAAAACGCACGTCGGTATCTCGATACATGTTGTTTTACAGCCCACGTACTCAATCAAACGTTCAGAAGGTAAAGCCTGCCGAGTCATTGATCGTCGACCAGGCGCACCCAATACCAGCAAGTAACGAGTCCTGATACAGGGCATTCCGAAAGAGAGAGCAGATGAGCATTCGCGCGATATGGAATTGGCACCACTCAAAAGACCCTCAGCACCAGGCATCAATTGCCGAACTGGCGCAACACGCGCGCCATTACCGACACCCTGACTCGGCGCACATTGCCTACCCCCTGGTCGTACAGGACATGCTTGGAGTACTTCCCCAGCGTAATTATCGCATTGGGATTATAGGAGCAGGTTCGGCAGGGACAGTGGCGCTGTTCGAACTCGCCCGTCTGGCACAGCAGCTAAGCGCACCCCATCGAATGCAAGTCAGTCTGTTCGATATGGACCCCCTGCACTTTCTGGCACCACAGCCCACCAAGCAGGACGCAAGTCCGATCCATACCCGTAAAGCTGGACGCGTGTGGGCAGCGCGTGTAGCAACCGACGCGGCAACCGGTATTCAAACCGACCGCACGATTTATGAAGTTGGCGCTATGCGTTTCCCGGAAACAGCTGGGCTGATTTGGCACTACGCCTCCCAGGCTTACGAGCCAGCAACCCGGCTATCAGTGTTCCCCAACCCGGGCAAAGTGGCCACTGAGTTTGTTTTTGGAGCGGACACCGAACGCTACAACCATACCCACTGGGACAATCCAGAGTGCACTACCCGCCAACTGTTGCGCCTGATTCTGCGCTACCTGCCGGGTATTGACCTCGACACTGGCAAACCTACCCATGCCGCGCGATTCAAAATCGGTGATCGCGATCCCTTTGCTGTTTCGGCGCTATTGGCCAGCCCATCCAGCAATGAAACCGTACTGACCCAGATTGAGCAGGATTGGCTGGCTTTTGTTGCTCAGTACGACGGCACCACGCTGGCAAGCGCAGGCCGTCAAATCATTGAACACGCATCAGCCCAAGGGGAACTGCCCTACATCCCCGGCTTAGACCCTCAAGAAACGATCAACCATTGCGTAGAACTGTTTGGGCGATTTGGCTTCGGGACTGGTGGCTTCAAGCCGTTGTTCGGCATCTCCCTGGTTGAAATGATGCGCCTGATCCTGTGGAACTTTAGCAACGAGTATTCACTGCCCAGTGAAGAAAACTCTGACTTTATTGAGCGTCTATACAGGCATGCCCTGGAACTGGGAGGCGCAAACTTCGCAGTTGAATTTATCAGTGCCAGAGTCTCGGACGCTTATCATCATCACGCGCCCGCCAGCACAAAGCGCCAAGCAGCCCTGAGCTACTACCTCAACACGGCCAAAACACCGGCACTGGAACAGTCAGAGTTTGATTACATCATCCTGGCGCTGCCACAAACTCAGTTAGTTCCCATCATCACCCGCGCGGGCTACAGCCCCAACGGTCGAGATGAGACTCGCTTGGGTGATGCCGGTTTAGGCTTGCCAACCGAATGGCGTAAAGAGGTGTACAACGCTATGCAGTTGAGCGTGGAAAACGACGCCCCAACTGCCCGAATCATCAGCGCAATCAGTCTGCTACCCATGGTCCGAGCTTCAAAAGTGTTCGGCCTGATTCGAAACGAAGATGCCCAATCGGCCAATGTGCCCACAGTACAAGGGCAACCGGTGCAAGCCGTTATCTCCGACTCCGGGCTAGCCGCTAGCTATATTGTTCCCAGCCCACTTCCAGGACAGCCCTATTCGAGTTTTCTCGCCAGCTACACCTGGAACGACGATTCGACCCGCCTGCAACGGGATTTCGGTCACTACCCGCAAAATAGCCAAGACCATCCGGGTGTATTCAGTCCAGACCAAATGTTCACTAGCATGATCAACCGCGCCACCCGCGACATCTTTGATCCCGAGACAAACAGCTACCAACGCTGGTGGCTCGGCGACATTCTGAACAAAGTACAAACCGACAGCCGTTTCGTCTTCGACTGGAGCACAGCCCGCTCCGCGGGTGCCTTCAAACTGGACAATCCGGGGGATCACTACCACAGCAACTTGTGCTTCCGGTTTCATACACACGCTCGTTCGCCGGCGCTAAACAATCGCTTCTTTCTTGCTTGCGACAGTTACAGCCACCTGGGCGGCTGGCTGGAAGGCGCCTTTATGAGTGCAATCAACGCTGTCAGTGGCGTGCTTGTTGCCGCGAATGGCGGTGATGTTGGAGCACTAAACAAGCAGGCACAAAAGCTGTTTACCACCCTGGACAACCTGGACACACACTGACCGCATCGATGTAAAGTCCATACATGCGGGTGTGTCTGAAAGCTCACCGTTTTACTAAGCCCTGAGCTGTTGGGTCAAAGCCTGGGATCCGCCTGGTCGTGTGATTCAGGACTTGTTTAGCAGCCGGATAGCAAACAAAGCGCCTTGGCCAATGTAGTGATCTACTGCGGTCATTAAGGCAACTGTTCTCCATGTTCTTCAAGTACCTCTCGATTACGAGCGCCCACCACCAGCAAAATGTGAGGGATTACGCCTGGCGGTTGTGGCTGATGTACAAGGATGTCAGGACGAAAAAACACGAAGGCTTCATCAAAATGGTGGAGAGGCTGCTTCTTGCTGCTGGTGCCGTAGCCTGCATCTGGGTGATGATCCCTTCCGCTGCGAGCCCTGGGGCTAATGCACAAGCGCAGCAGCAACCGGTAAACGCGGGCCTTCGAGGCGCTCAAGCATCAACTCAGCTTGAGCGCCTCTGCGCGAATAAATGGCTGGCACTTGCGCAGCCTCGGCAGGAGGATGCCTCTCGCTGCTCCCCCTCTACGCCCGCTCAGATTCCCTACCGATGAACCCATCTCGATAGGGCCCGACCTGACTGTCAGTTGGGACTTTTATAGCCCGGCGCAAGCTTGGCGCTTTTAACACCATAGAGAGCCAAGGGATCGCTCAACCAGAGCCGATAGGCCTCGTCGGCAATGCTGTGATCGGTCGAGCAGTCCACGTGGTACTGCTGCAGCACATACCCAGCCATCGCGGCGCGCACCCGCAGCCTAAGCACGCCGTCAGGCATGTCGTAGTCCCGCATCATGATTTGAGCGCAGTTTTTATCTGGGTGCGGGACTAGGGGTAGATCCAGCATCCGATTCCACTGGTCATCATTCTTTAGAGTCTCTTTCTCCAAGGGCTTCTGCCCCTGCTGAATCTGAGCAGCGCCGACTCGGGCTAGAACAAAGTCCACGAAATCTTCGCGCTTTCTATCGTAAGCCCGGACATGCCAGCGAAGGCCATCACAGCTAATGGCAAACGGCACAATTTCACGCTCAGATTCACCCGAGGCCGACGTATAGCTGACTTTCACTACCTGGTTCAGGCTAATCGCGCGCGAGATCGGCGCAAGGATCTCCACCTTAGGCTGGCTGAGCAGCGAAACGGATTCGTTGAGAATGAGCGGCTTCTCACCATCCAGGCTGTACCCGTATCCCTGCGTTAGAGCAGTTAGCACTCGCTCAGGCGGATGCGCTACCAGCGGAGAAAATGTTTCCCTGATCACGTAAAGCTTGCTGACGGTGTCGAGCTCAGTGTTGCCTGGAGCTATTTCACGATACTGAGCAAAATCTCGAGTAGCAGCCGCAGCGCCCAAACCGAATCGATCCATCAGATCATTACGCGAGACCACGCCCGTGAAATACAGGCGAAAATCGATATAAACCAGGCGCTCACGCTGGGCCTGGCTGTATTCGCTCAATTTACTCATATCCACTCCGTCTTGCCTTTTCACCGTCTTACCTGTCTCGCTGTCCGACCAAAAGCATGGCCGGTCATTTTATATGGTCGCATCGTAGCACACGATCGCTTGACCTAATCAAATTGATGATGATAGGCTTTGCACATGGTTTCGATAGACCCTTATCTACAGCACCTGACGTGAATCGGAAGGGGCATGGATGGAGGCAATCAGCCAGAAACGAAAAAGCCGATCAAGTTCGCACCTTGATCGGCTTTAGGAAAAAGATATCTGAACTGGTTCCAGATATCTCTCGCGCTTTTGTTCAGAAAGCTCTGCGATGGTAGCCCTTGTGGGCTGCTGACGCAAGGGTAGCGAGTTCTGTGTTCGAGCCGCCTCGATAGGAGACAAGCCATGTCTCAGCTCGAAATGTTCGACAAGCCCGAAGCCGAAGGCGAGGTCATCTACCGCATGACCATCCGCACTCGCAACGGCAAGGTGATACGTCGCGCCAACGGCCAGCCGTTTCGCATCGTAATTCGCCCTAAAGCGGCCAATTAATTTTGATCGCTTAACAGAGCTCAGGGCACATCGATGCCCTGCCCTCCTCTCGGATGGAGAGTTTTCATGTCATTGAATTTCTACGATCGAGCCGGTGCCCCCATCGCGTATACCGATGATGGTGAGCACATCTTCACAATCAGCGGTCGCCCCGTAGCCTACCTATATGATGGCTCCGTTTACTCCTACCAGGGACATCACCTAGGCCTCATGGCTGACGGAGTCATACGCGACAACAGTGGCCATGTCGCCTTTTTCACCGATGGTGCAAGACTTGGCGTAACGAGGCCGATGCTTCGACTGATGCCACTTAAGGGGTTGAAGCAACTGAAGCCTCTTAAGCAGTTGCGACAACTCAGGCCGTTGAAATCGTTGAATCGGAGCACCTGGTCTCAGCTCTCCGGTCAGCAATTTTTCTTCTTCTAATCACCAATCAGATAACTCCCTCACACATGGACGTGTTTGGGTGAGTAACCTTTCAACACCCTTGCCTGGTCATTGAGCGCAACTCCGGGATTCCACCAGTTGGTGGCTTATTTAGAGGTACGTAATGGAAGACCTGGCCACAAAAATAATCCCGCTGGTTCAGACGCTGATCCCAGGCTTCCTTACCGCCATGATTTTCTACTGGCTGGCAGATGTGAAAAAACCTGGCCAGTTCGAACGCACCGTTCAAGCACTGATCGGCACCGGCCTGATCACCATGATGGTCGCAGGCATCAAGGCAGGCCTGAGCTGGGTTGGTGAGCACTACTTCACATTGGGTGAATGGACGATCCAAGTAGAGGGTGTCTGGGCTATCGGCCTAGCGGTGGTGCTGGGCTTGCTTTTAGCCTTCGGGTCGAATCATGACTACCTATACAGGTTCGCCAGATGGCTGACCCTCACCTCCCGCTCCTCGTACCCAGAGTGGATATATGCATTTCGCAAACGGGAAGGTATGACCGTCGTGTTGACCTTGCTCGATGGTCGCCGGCTGTTCGGGTATCCCGCCGTATGGCCGACCGATCCCAAGGAAGGTCATTTCCTGATCACCCAGCCGTGCTGGATGGGCGAAAACAATCAGTGGATAGAGACGCCTGGGATCGAGAGCTATCTCATCGCCAACTGCGATATCTACCTGATCGAATTCTTAGAGGAGGTAACCTAAAGTGAGCAACGAGAACCAACCTAGGCAGCATGTACTAGAGCAGCGGATTGCCAACGATGGCATGAACGTCAGCCCTCCGGCACCAACCAATATCCGCCCTAAAGCACCACCACCAGCGCCGCCAAAGGCTCCAAAAAAATAAGAGGTTGATCATGTACGAAGAAAGAGGCATATCGCCCCAACCACGCCGGCCCAGCGTTGGACAATCAAGTCCATCTAAGCCATTTTCCCAGCGTCCAGCTACGCCTCCCAAGGCGCCCCCACCTCCAAGCAAAAGGTGATCAGCATGACCCATCAAACTGGCGGCAAGATTCACGTTAATGACGGCATAAGCAAGCAAACAACAAGTCAGCGCCCGGCTGCTCCACCAGCTGCTCCGCCACCTGCTCCTCCAAAGCGGTAAGACTGTAAAGGGAGGTTGCTGAGGGGTGTGGAATTGGCGGCATGCGGCTAAGGATTGGCTAGCTTTCATGATGCTAACATCAGGTCTTGGAATCACACCGATACTACGATGCTGCGCCTCCTTCTGAACTCAGAAGTGCCCTCCCCCTGCGCTCGGAACTAGCTTGAAAAACCAGGACGTGCAGCAAATCCTTCCGTTAGTCGCGATCAGGGAACGTCGGACCGCCGATAACCAGATCCGCACTATCGCTTGTACAGTTACGCGCGGTAATGATGACGTTAAAAGGCTTGAAGTCTTTGGCTGCATCTTGCAGAAGCTGATGGGAAACATGTTGAAGTGCTGTAGTCATGAGCGTCTTTGTCCGGGTGAGCTGTAGGGCATGCAGGATAGAGCGAGAAAATCGCATTTTCAAAACGAAAAAGACCAGTCACGTTCCGATGTGTGAATTCATAGGTAAAAACAGCGTCTGTAGCGCGTTCGACGACTACGGCGATCAAGGCATCAGTATCGATCAAACCATCCTCGCCGCGCATATATGCGCAAATAATCACAAATAAATATTACTTTTTGTGTCCTGAAAAACGCTCACGCCAACCAATAATTCAATAAATTCATATAGCTAAATACCGACCGCCTAAAACGATACGCAAATATCATGATTGTTAAGATTTAACGTGTCACTTATAACGTTCTCCAAAGCCTCATCGGAGCGTTGGCATGTACGCACAGCTAGTGGATACCGGTATCCAACACCTCAAGACCCTCGGCGAGATGACACCCGAAGAGCGCGTCTTTCAAAGCAAGCTGGATGCTGAAATCAAAATCGAGTCAGACAGCTGGATGCCGGATGCGTACCGTCAAACATTAATCCGACAGATTTCTCAGCATGCCCACTCTGAAATCGTAGGCATGCTGCCCGAAGGTAACTGGCTGACCCGGGCACCATCGCTCCAGCGCAAGTTGCAGTTGATGGCCAAAATTCAGGATGAAGCCGGACATGGGCTGTACCTCTACAGCGCTCTGGAAACACTGGGCGCCAGTCGCGACGACCAGGTCGCCAAATTGCTCAGTGGCAAAGCCAAATACTCGAGCATTTTCAATTACCCCACCCTGAGCTGGGCCGATATCGGTGCCATTGGCTGGTTGGTGGATGGTGCGGCGATCGTCAACCAAGTGGTGCTACAACGCACGTCTTACGGGCCATATGCCAGGGCGATGGTGAAGATTTGCCAGGAAGAAAGCTTTCATCAGCGCCAGGGCTATGAACTGCTCTTGACGATGATGAACCAAGGGAACCAGGCACAAAAAGACATGGTTCAAGATGCAATCAATCGACTCTGGTGGCCATCGCTGATGATGTTTGGTCCCAGCGACGAACACTCACCCAACAGCGCCCAGTCGATGGCCTGGAAGATCAAGCGCCAAAGCAACGATGAGCTGCGCCAGCGTTTTGTCGATCAGACTGTCCCGCAACTTGAGCTACTCGGTTGCTCAGTGCCAGACCCTGCATTGCGGTGGAATGAAGAACGCCGCCATTACGATTTTGGTGAGATTCAGTGGGACGAATTCCACTCTGTGCTGGCCGGTAACGGCCCTTGCAATGAGGAGCGGCTAGCCACCCGCCGTCAGGCTCACGAAGAAGGTCGTTGGGTGCGCGAAGCAGCAATTGCCCATGCGCAAAAGATGCTTGAACGGAGCCGCTGATATGTTGCCCTTGACGTTGTTTGAGGTATTTGTCCGCAGCAAACATGGCTTGAGCCACAAGCATGTCGGCAGTGTGCAGGCCGCTAATGCGGCGATGGCACTCGAAAACGCGCGCGAGCTTTATACCCGGCGCAATGAAGGGATCAGCCTGTGGGTGGTGGAAGCTTCGGCCATCAGCGCTTCAAATCCTGAACACAAGGAGTCGTGGTTTGAGCCTGCCGAAGACAAAACATTTCGGCATGCCAGTTTCTATAAGTTGCCTGATGGGGTCGGGCATATGTGAGGGTGAACGTGATGATGCATTCTCAATCCACACAAGACGTGTTCGAGTATCTACTGCGCCTGGGTGACAGTGCGTTGATTCAAGGCCAACGCCTGTGCCAATGGTGCGGTCGGGCGCCCTTTCTTGAAGAGGAACTTGCCTTGATGAATGTGGGCCTGGACCTTGTGGGTCAAGCACGTCACTGGCTGGAGTATGCCGCGGAGATACAAGGTCACGACTGCACAGCAGATCGTCTGGCCTTTCATCGCGACGAGCGAGCTTATCGCAACCTGCTGCTGGTCGAACAACCCAACGGGGACTATGCACTGACCATGCTCAAGCAGTTTTTCTACGATGCCTGGCACCTGCCGGTACTCCAAGCGTTGTGCTGCTCCAGTGACCGGAGAATGGGTGCAATCGCCGCCAAGGCCGTGAAAGAAGTCACCTATCACCTGCAGCGCTCCAGTAACTGGGTTGAACGCTTGGGCAATGGCACGTCTGAAAGTCATCAGCGCATGGTGGGGGCCAATAACCGGCTCTGGCGTTTCACTGCTGAGCTGGTGACTCCCGACAAAAGCGAACAGATGCTTTGGGCTGAAGGTGTTGGGCCTGACCCGGACACAATCAGGGTTGCGTGGGAGCGTGAGGTGGTCAGTACTTTTGATCGGGCCACCCTGCCCGTCCTGCCTTCTCCACACATGGGCTATATGAGTGCTCGACGCGGCCTGCATACCGAGCACCTGGGCCTTTTACTGGCTGAGATGCAGTCGCTGCCGCGAGCTTACCCCGATGCCGTCTGGTGAGCTGATTACCAGCGATCTGGGCGCCCGCGCCTGCCAGGATCGAGATCTGGGCATGGCGTGGATGGTTCTCGCCCAGGTCATGGACCCGGAGATACCTGTGGTCAGCGTAATTGATCTCGGGATTATTCGTACCGTTGGCTGGCAGCGCGGACATTTGTGGGTGCAGATCACACCCACCTACTCGGGCTGCCCGGCAAGCAAAATGATTGAGCACGACATTCGCTCAGCACTTGAGCAAGCAGGTTTCAGTTCACCACTGATCGAACAGCAACTCAGCCCTGCATGGACAACTGACTGGATTACCGAACAAGGCCGAGCACGGCTGTTGCAATCAGGCATCGCAGCACCGCCTGTCGCGACGATCATTGAGTGCCCGCGCTGCGCCAGCCCACACACCGAGCTAATTAGCCGGTTTGGTTCCACCGCCTGTAAGGCCTTGCACCGCTGTCGAAGCTGTGGCGAACCCTTTGACTGTTTCAAGTGCTTCTAAACCAGCCATCCACTGACCGCGCAAGCCCATACCATGAACAGATTCCATCAGTTGAAGGTCAAGAATTTACGTACGGAAACCCCCGAAGCGGTGTCGTTTGCGCTTGAAATCCCACCTCATCTGCGTTCGTTATTTCGTTTCAGCCCCGGACAGCATGTGGTGATCTGTACTCAGGTCGATGGTGAAGAAGTGCGTCGTTCTTACTCCATTTGCTCAGGCATCAATGACGACGAACTGCGCATCGCCATCAAGCGCGTTCCAGGAGGACGCTTTTCAAATTTTGCCAACGCACATTTTTACCCAGGCCAAACACTGAGCGTCATGCCTCCCAGCGGCGTGTTCAGGCTCCAGCCCGAATCGAAAAACCAGCATCGTTATTTGGCAGTAGCCGCAGGCAGCGGGATTACGCCAATTTTTTCGATAATCAAAAGCACCCTGGAAACCGAGCCCCTGAGCCAGTTCACGTTGCTTTACGGCAACCGCAACCGCGCCAGCATGCTTTTTCGTGAAGATCTGGAGGATCTGAAAAACCGCTTTATGCACCGTTTGAACCTGATCTGGATCTTCAGCCGTGAGCCACAAGATATCGACCTCTTTAACGGTCGAATCGATGCACTGAAAAGCGAGCAGTTTTTAACCCGTTGGATCGAAGTCAATCGCCTTGACGCTGCCTACCTCTGCGGCCCGCAATCCATGGTCACTCAAATGCGTGAGCGTTTGATCGAACACGGAATGCCGACACAGCGTATCCACTGCGAACTGTTCCGCCTCGAAAACACCAACCACCGTTCTTCAGCGACGACACCTTCGGCGGTAGAGACCTCACTCACTTGTCATATCACCGTCATCCGTGATGGCCGGGCATTGAGCTTCGAGTTGAGTAGCAACAGCCAAAGCCTGCTGGAGGCCGGCAACGCCCATGGCGCGGACCTGCCCTACGCCTGCAAGGCTGGCGTGTGTTCAACCTGCAAGTGCAAGGTCATCGAAGGTGACGTCGAGATGCTCAACAACCAGGCCCTGGAAGCCGATGAGGTCGCGGCGGGCTTTGTGTTGTCGTGCCAAAGCTACCCCCGAAGTCCACGTGTAACCCTGGACTTCGACCAGCATTGAAATACCGCTACAGCTCATTGCAACACCCCATAAAAACAACAAGAAGAGAAACCGCCATGACTGACCAACCGCTCTACCCCATCCTCGCTCATCCCGATTTTGTGTTGCTGGTTCGGCGCAAGCAGCGACTGTACTGGTCGCTGACCGCTGTTGTGCTGCTGGTCTATTACGGCTTTGTGCTGCTGGTAGCTTATGCGCCGGGTGCGCTGGGACGGTCATTGAGTGGTGGCGTCACCAGCGTCGGCATGCTGGTCGGTGTGCTGATCATGCTCCTCGTGATTGGCCTGACCGGTTTTTACGTCTACCGCGCCAATCACCTGATCGACCCGCTTAACGACACACTGAAACAGGAGTTCGAGCCATGAAACGTCTCTTGTCATTCGCGCTGTTATCGACATTGTGGGTCACTGAATTGGCCACAGCCGCGGACAACACCAGCCGTTCCATGAACTGGAGCGCCATCAGTATGTTTTTGCTGTTTGTCATGTTGACCCTCGGCATCACCCGCTGGGCCGCCCTGCGCACCCGCACCACCAGCGATTTCTACACGGCTGGTGGGGGCCTGAGCGGCATGCAAAACGGCCTCGCCATTGCCGGAGACATGATCTCGGCCGCGTCCTTCCTTGGTATTACCGCCATGATGTTTATGAGCGGTTACGACGGGCTGTTGTATTCACTGGGAGTATTGGCAGGTTGGCCGATCATCCTGTTCCTGATCGCCGAGCGTTTGCGCAATCTGGGCAAGTACACCTTTGCCGATGTGGTGTCGTACCGCCTTGAGCAAACCCCGGTTCGCATTACATCAGCCTTTGGCACCTTGACCGTTGCCCTGTTGTACCTGGTGGCGCAGATGGTCGGCGCAGGCAAGTTGATCGAGTTGCTGTTTGGCATCGACTACCTGTATGCCGTGATGCTGGTTGGGGTATTGATGGTGTTGTACGTGACCTTCGGCGGCATGCTCGCCACTACCTGGGTGCAGATCATCAAGGCCGTGATGCTGCTCTCAGGCACCAGCTTTATGGCGTTTATGGTGCTCAAGCACTTCGGATTCAGTACCGAAACCATGTTCGCTGCCGCCAGCCAGATACACGCCAAGGGCACCGCCATCATGGCCCCCGGCGGGTTGCTGTCGAACCCGATTGATGCCATTTCCCTTGGCGTGGGCATGATGTTTGGTACGGCGGGGTTGCCCCACATCCTGATGCGTTTTTTCACTGTGCGCGATGCCAAACAGGCGCGCAAAAGCGTGTTCTATGCCACCGGCTTCATCGGCTTTTTCTACCTGCTGCTGATTGTTATCGGCTTCGGCGCTATCACCATGGTGGGTTCCGAGCCAATGTTTCGCGATGCCCAGGGAGCAATTGTCGGCGGCGGCAACATGATCGCGGTGCATCTTGCGCAAGCAGTGGGTGGCAGTCTGTTTCTAGGTTTTATCTCTGCCGTCGCCTTCGCCACCATTCTGGCCGTGGTCGCCGGACTGGCCCTGTCAGGTGCCTCTGCAGTGTCCCATGACCTGTACGCCTGTGTGATGTGCAAGGGTGAAGCCAGCGAGACTGCGCAAATGCTGGTGTCCCGAGCAGCCACACTGGTCATTGGTATTTTGGCCGTTGGTCTTGGCTTGCTGTTTGAGTCGCAAAACATCGCCTTTTTATCCGGGTTGGTGCTGGCCATTGCCGCGTCGGTCAATTTTCCTGTGCTGTTTCTGTCGATGTTTTGGAAAGGCCTGACCACCCGGGGTGCGGTTGCAGGCAGCCTGGCAGGGCTGGTCTCGGCCGTTGCGCTGGTCATTTTGAGCCCGACGGTCTGGGTCAAAGTGCTGGGGTTCGACAGCGCCGTGTTCCCCTATTCCAACCCGGCGCTGTTTTCTGTTGGCCTGGCTTTTTTCTGCGCCTGGTGGTTTTCGGTCACTGACCGCTCGACACGGGCAGAACACGAACGCGGCCGCTTTATAGCGCAGTTTGTTCGTTCCATGACCGGCATTGGCGCCACAGGTGCCAATCACCACTGAACTCGCTCACTCAATCGCAAGGGATAACAATAATGAACCTCGCGCTGAAAACACAAAACCATTACTGGTTGATGCTGCTCATCCTGATTGCGTCCATGCTCGCCCCCGACGCCATGGCCGAGTTTTTCAAAGACAGTACAGGCCGCCTTGAACTGCGTAACCACGCGCTGAACCGCGACTTTCGCCAGACGGGCGCACCCCAATCCAAAGCTGATGAGTGGGCTCAGGGATTCACCCTGCGTCTGGAGTCCGGCTTCACCGAAGGCAACATCGGTGTCGGCCTTGATGCACTGGCCGAACTCGGACTTAAACTCGACAGCAGTGGCGAGCGTCGAGGTACCGGCCTGTTGCCTTATGGCGCCAGCCAGGAGCCTGCCGACTCATACAGTGAGTGGGGGCTGACCGCCAAAGTCCGCGCGTCGAAAAGTCAATTCAAGTACGGCACTTTGCAACCGATCCTGCCCGTGGTGACCTACAACGACACGCGCCTGCTCGGCTCTACATTTCAGGGTGGCTGGTTGACCAGCCAGGAACTGGACGGCATGACCTTGAATATAGGGCGACTGACGCAAACCAACCTGCGCGACTCCTCAAACCGTGAAGACATGGGGTACGGCAAGGCGCGAAGCGATGCCTTCGACTTTGCTGGCGGCACCTATGCCTTCAGTCCCGAACTGAGTGTCAGCTATTACTACGGCAAGTTGACTGAAGTCTATCGCCAGCAGTTCTTGGGGCTGCTGCATCGACAACCGCTGCCCGGCGGTTTTGCCTTGCGCAGCGATCTGCGTTTTTTTAACAGCCGGGGTGACGGCGTCGAACGCGCTGGCAGTATCGACAACTGCAACCTCAGTGGCATGTTCACCCTGTCCAGGGGTGCTCATATAGTCACTGCCACTTACCAGCAACTGTCCGGGGCCAGCGCCTTCCCCTTTCTCAACGGTGGCGACCCCTATGTTGTCAATCTGGTGACTTACAACACGTTTACCCGCGCGGAAGAAGACTCATGGCAATTGCGTTATGACTACGATTTCGCCGCGTTGGGCGTACCCGGGTTGACATTTATGAGCCGCTACACGGACGGACGCCACGTCAAGGCCGGCGCGGTCAACAATGGCCGCGAATGGGAACGCGATACCGATATTGCCTATGTGATCCAGAGCGGGCCATTGAAAAACCTCAGTCTGCGCTGGCGCAACCTGACTTTTCGCTCAGGCAACGGACTGACCACAGCGATTGATGAAAACCGCCTGATTGTTGGTTACACCCTGGCCCTCTGGTAGCCGGTTCTATCACCTGAACGGAGTAATGCAATGCCCACTTCATTTTCGTCAACCTTGCAAAGTTTCATCGCCGGCCGCTGGCAAGGCCTGCATGGCGTCCAACCTTTGCGCAGTGCGCTAAACGGCCAAACACTGACCTATATCCACTCCGAACCACTGGACTTCGCCGAGGTCCTGGAACATGGACGCAACGTCGGCGTTGGTGCCCTGATGGCCCTCGACTTCCAGCTGCGTGCCGCCCGATTGAAAGCGTTGGCGTTGTACCTGAAACAGCATAAGGAACAGCTGTACGCCATGTCTTATTACACTGGCGCCACACGCAACGACAGCTGGATCGATATCGAAGGAGGCATCAGCACCTTGTTCAGCTATGCCAGCCAGGGTGCTCGCGGGCTACCGAGCGGCAATATCTACCATGAAGGCCCCCCTGTGGCGCTGGGTGCACAGGGCCATTTTATGGGCACGCATATTCTGGTGCCTAGGGGTGGCGTTGCCGTGCACATCAACGCCTTCAACTTTCCGGTGTGGGGTTTGCTGGAAAAATTTGCCCCCAGCTTTCTCGCCGGGGTGCCATGCGTAGTCAAACCTGCGACCTGCACCAGCTACCTGGCCCACGCATTGGTGCAATTGATGGACGCATCGGGTCTATTACCCACGGGCAGTCTGCAACTGATTATCGGCGGCACCGGTGATCTGCTGGACAGGCTGAACAGCCAGGATACGGTGACCTTTACTGGCTCAGCCAGCACCGCAGCCAAGCTGCGCGTCACCCCCAACCTGATCCATCACGCCGTGCCTTTCAATACCGAGGCTGACTCCCTGAACTGCGCGATTCTAGGGCCGGACATTTACCCGGGGGAACCCGAATTCGAGCTATTTATCCAGGAAGTGGCCCGGGAAATGACCGTCAAGGCCGGGCAAAAATGTACCGCGATCCGACGCGCCATAGTGCCGGAGGACTTGATTGGGGTTGTCACTACGCATTTGTGCGAGTACCTCAGCCACATCGTGACCGGCGATCCTGCGCTTCCTGACGTTACAATGGGCGCACTCGCCTCCCACGAACAACTGGCCGATGTCAGCGCCCAGTTAAATGCCCTACTGGCCAGCAGCGAGGTCTTGCTCGGTGCAGGGAATGACTTCAAACCACAAGGTGAGGGAGTCAGTGATGGCGCGTTTTTCGGTAGCACCTTGCTTCTGGCACGTGACCCGCATGGTGAGGGCGGGGCAAATGCCATCGAGGTGTTTGGCCCGGTCTGCAGCCTGATGCCCTACCATGATCTGGATGAAGCGCTGGCCATCGCTGCGCGCGGCAAAGGAAGCCTGGTGGCCAGTCTTGTCACCCGTGACCCGAAAATCGCTGCCCACGCTATCCCCATCGCCGCCACTCACCACGGCCGCCTACTGGTACTCGATAACAGTTGCGCAGCCGAATCCACCGGTCACGGCTCCCCCTTACCTCATCTCAAACACGGCGGGCCGGGTCGGGCAGGCGGCGGCGAAGAGCTCGGCGGCCTGCGGGCAGTCAAACATTATCTGCAACGTGCTGCGGTGCAAGGCTCACCCAGCATGCTGGCGGCCATCACGGGTGAATACATACGGGGTGCTGAGGTCTACGAAAGTGACATACACCCATTCCGGCACCATTTTGAAGATTTGCGTATCGGTGAGTCACTGCTCACTCATCGCCGCACAGTGACCGAAGCCGATCTGGTGAATTTTGGTGGTGTGTCGGGTGATTACTTTTATATGCACTTTGATCAGATCGCGGCCCAAGACTCACAGTTCGGACAGCGCGTGGCCCACGGCTATTTTGTACTGGCGGCCGCGGCCGGGCTGTTTGTCTCACCGGGCCCCGGCCCCGTGCTGGCCAATTATGGTTTGGACAATCTGCGTTTTGTGGCACCTGTCGGCATCGGCGACACCCTGCAGGCCCGCCTGACCTGCAAGCGAAAAACCGACCAGGGTAAACAAAGCCCCCAAGGCCAACCACAAGGTGTAGTGACATGGGATGTGGAAGTGAGCAACCAACACGATGAGGTGGTGGCCAGCTACGACATCCTGACCTTGGTGATGAAACGCGAACCCAGGCTGAGCCCATGAACATTCTGTTTTATTGGTGCTCACCGGGAGTAACCCGTATGCGCTAGGCGTCTCCAGCAGGATAAACATGAAACGCCATTCCCCAGCTTATGATCCATCGATCAAGCCGTATTACAGCCCTCTGGAAGCGGCGATTCGCTGGAGTGACCTCTACCCGTTTGAAAAACAGATCGTGCAAAAAACTGGATTTCGTGCCCATCCGCAGCCTGAGGAATATCCCGAATGGCCCGCACTTTTTCTAAACCTTGAGCGGATCTATGACGCCCTGCACAACGGTGATCTGGCCTGCGGTAAACATGGTTACACCTTGTGGAACCGGGTGCTTATCAACGAAGCGGACCTTACGATTAGGCATGTTGATCTGAAAATCTGGATGGGCCATTTCTACCCGACCCACAAACCACCGTTCCTGTTCACAGCTCTCGAGCGAAAAATGATTGAAGGCATCAACACCGACTCACTCATGCACGCACTCACAGAAAATAAAGCCCTGGCACTGCGTTATGAGTCTTGCCGCAGGGACTACGCCTTATTAAGAAAACAGCATCAGGATTTAACCAATATTCACAGCAACTTGATCCAAAAGCTCAGCGTCGAATCACCCAGCGTTCGAAGCGACACCACCTACCTCAATATTATCGGGGCGATGCTCACATTAATGTTGGGTAGCTCGCCCGCAGGCACACCGTACTCGGCCTTCAAAACCCAGGAGGCGATCATAGACGCCCTGCTCGCTCACTATGGTCACCGGCTGGGGATTTCCACCAGAACCCTACAAGGTAAATTTGCTGCTGCAAAACGCAGTATTAAAGAGGAGTAACGCTCGAGCCTTATTCGGAAGAGAGGCCGAGCTATCTGTACAACTCAAAAGAGCCTGGACTCTTACCCCCCTGCCCGATTCACCGCATCTGCGGTGATGCATGCCGCAGGTGCGGTGGCCGTCAGCCAGGACAAGCTATTGAATACCGATCACCCCTCAAGAACCTTCAGGAGTGATCACAATGGCTGGGAATATCTCTTCAGACCCAAGTAATGACCGCCGCGTTATGCGTCGCATAGAAGTCGAACACATGACCGGCATCAAGCGTGCACACTTGTACGCATTAATGCGCATCGGCCACTTTCCCAAATCCTTTCATGTCGGAAAGCGTGCGGTAGGCTGGGACTCACTGGAAGTGGAACAGTGGATCGCCGAACGCCGCGCCGACCGGAACTGACGGGAGATGACCATGCGTGTTGTTTCCTTGATCTCAACCAAAGGCGGTGTGGGCAAGACCACCACCGCAGCCAACCTGGGTGGTTTTGTTGCCGACGCAGGGTTGCGGGTACTGCTGCTGGATCTGGATGTGCAACCTACCTTGTCCAGTTACTTTGAACTGACCTGGCAAGCACCTGCCGGCACCTACGAGTTGTTGGCCTTGCATGAGCGTGACCTGACTCAACTGATCACGCGAACCAGCCTTCCCAATCTGGACCTTATTGTCTCCAACGATGGACTGGGCCAACTCAGCACGTTGCTGTTGCATGCACCCGACGGGCGATTGCGACTGCGCAATTTGCTGTCGATATTCCAGGCTCACTACGATCTGATGCTGATCGATACCCAAGGGGCACGCAGCGTGCTACTGGAGATGGCTGTACTGGCTTCAGACCTCGCGCTGTCGCCGGTCACGCCCGAGATCCTTGCGGCCCGGGAGCTGCACCGAGGCACCCTGCAAGTTCTTGACGATATCGCGCCCTATCGCGAACTGGGTATCCAGCCGCCACCCATGCATCTGTTAATCAACCGTGTTCATCCAGTTTCTGCTGATGCGCGGCAGATTCAGTTGGCGCTGCGCCAAGTGTTTGGTGTGGCCAGTCGCGTGCAGGTACTACGCACGGCGATCCCTGCAATCGACGCCTACCCCCGCGCTGCCACTTTGCGCCTGCCCGTGCATCGAGTCGAACACCGCAAACCTTACGGTCGAGTCGCACCGGCTGCGCTAGAAACGATGCTTGCCTTGGCTGGCGAACTGTTTCCGGCATGGCACGAGCAATTTGCAACGGTCACCGGTCGTGGAGGCTTTCGCCATGACCCGTAATCACTTTGATTGTCGCATGCAGCGGCTGATCTTGCTGGCTCTGCGCGAGGGCTGGCAGGTGCAGATCAGCACTACCCTGCAATTGACCCTGCGCAAGCCTGGTTTCCCAGCGATTCACACAGGTGCATGCGCCAATGATGCGCGGCCTGCGATTGGGCATAACACCTCCAGCGAGAGTCATGATCATGACTAAGTTATCGGCTCCCGAACTGGCTGCCCAATTGCTGGCCCGGCCCTTTACCCGTGAAAGTCCGCCGGTTTCGATCGCCAGCGATCCACTGGTGGACACAGCGATGCAGGTCACGCTGGATCAGATACGTCCCTATCTACTTAACCCGCGCCTTTCGACCAACCCGCAGTATGAGGCGATCAAGACATCTATCCGCCAACGCGGCCTGGACCAGCCGCCCAGCATCACCCGCCGCCCCGGAGAAGAGCACTTCATCATCCGCAACGGCGGCAACACGCGACTGGCGATCCTCAACGACTTGTGGCAAGAAACCGGCGAGGCGCGTTATCACACCCTGCTGTGCCTGTTCCGGCCATGGACAGCCCGTGGCGAGATCCTTGCGTTGACCGGGCACCTGGCCGAGAACGAATTGCGCGGCCATCTCTGCTACATCGAGCGCAGTCAGGCGGTGGAGCAGGCGCGGCAGTTGTACCAACAGGAGAGCGGTCAGCCGCTCAATCAGAGCGAGCTGGCCGCGCGCCTGACCGAAGACGGTTATCCGGTGGATCAGCCCTCGATCAGCCGTATGGGCGACACCGTGGCCTACCTCTTGCCGGCCATTCCCAAGGCCCTGCATGCAGGCTTGGGTCGGCCGCAGGTCAGCAAACTGCTGCTGTTACGCAAAGCCGCCTTGCAGACCTGGAAACGCCACGCGTCGGACACCGATGCCGACTTCGAGCCGCTGTTCCAGCACAGCCTGTCGCGCTGCGACGGCAAATTGGCGCAGTTCTCGCTGGATCGGGTGCGCGATGAGTTGATCGGCAATCTGGCCCAGCATCTGGACCGAGACTACGACGAACTGGCGCAAGACATGGGCGAAACCGAGCTGCGCCGTAGCGTGCTCAGCCAATTGCTGGAGCCGGTGGTGCCGTTGCCGCGCCCCGAGCCGGGTATCGTGCCTGTCAGCAGTTTCTCGCCAACGCAAGCCAAGCACCCTGACGCACCCAGCGCCGAACAGCTGCGCGCCCGTCTGGCCGAACTGGCGCGGGCGATCGTGGAAACCTGCGCGCCAACGCTTGAAGTGCTGGCCCAGCCCGACGGATTTGGCTTCACCTGCCAGTGCGCGGACACCGCGACGTTGACACCGGTGGCGCACACGCTGCTGGCGCTGTTGCAGGCACTGACCAGCCAACCGGCCGGAGACGTTGCTCACCTCACATCACTGGGACAGCTGCTGTGCGGCACCTCGCAGGCTGGACCCTGGCTGGACGATGATGGACTGTCCCGGCTGATCCGGCTGCTCAAACTGGCGCGCCTTCTGCCGCATACCGTGACGGGATCTCGGCAATGAACACGTCCCGCCCCCTGAATCAGGCAATGATCGCCCAAGTTCTGCAGGATCTACGCAACGGGCAACTGCGCCGCTGCCTGGCCATGGGCTTTACCGAACAACAACTGGCCGCGCTCAAACGCCCGGAACTGCTCAGCGTGCTGGCCAACGCCCAGGTCAACTGGTGCACGGTAAAGGTCAACGAGACCGTGGTGCAGCGCATCCTGACCCAGGCCATTACGCTGCAGGAAGAAGTCACTACCATTGACCGTCTACTGCGCGCCGGCGCCAGTACCAAGATGATGAGCCAGTACCACGGCTTGACCCACCAAGAGGTGGCGACCCGGCGCAACATCCTGGGTCTGAGCCAGCGCAAGGGTCGCCATCCGGCCCTGGACGAAGCCCAGGATACCGAGCTGTACAACCGCTGGCAGCCCTTGCGCGAGCAGCGCAAGGTGGCGCTGAACGACGAAGCGGCCATGCTGCAACTGGCGCTGGAAGTGGCCGAGGCCATGAGCCTGCCGCTGGCGGTGGTCTGGGCGACGATCCAGACCTGGGTCGCAGACAACGTGGTTTAAGCTGTGGGCCGCCGTCCCGTGCCGCCCGACACGGCGCCAGTTCGGCCGGTACAGCGCGACCACTTTGTCTACAGTGGCCAACCTCACGACTGCGTACCAAGGGCCCTGCTGCTGGACCGTCGCCTGTCGCCGCTGGAGCGCAATACCTGGCAGGTGATCCGCCTGCTGCTTAATAGCGACGGCATCACGACCTTGCCAACCTACGAACGTCTTCGTCCCTTTCTCACTACCTCGCCCTGTGCGGCGCAGGCCTCCTGCGAGACTGTAGCGCGGGCACTGAGCGTGTTGCGCCTGACCCGCTGGCTTAGCCTGGCAAAGGGGCGCCGACCCGGCGAGGGCGGCCTGTGGCAGGGCAATCTGTATGTCCTGCACGAGGCACCGTTGACGCTTCCCGATGCGCTACGGCTGGACAGCGACTACCTGACCTTGCTGAGCCAGTCACTGTGCCATGCCAGCAAGGCGGTGCAGTGGGTGGCCTATGACGCACTGAAGGCCTTGACCGAAGATCCGCTGCTGACCACCCGCCCCTTATCAGAGCCCCTACAACGTCTGGCCGACTGTCTGGAAAACCACCGCGAACACGCGACACCGCCGTTGTCGCTGATGCCCCTTCTCGACGTCGGACCTACTTCGGATTCCGAAGTACGACCTGCTTCGGAATCCGAAATCACCTCACCTGCTTCGGATTCCGAAGCAGGTCTGAAATCCCCGGAATCCGCCTGCCTTCGGAATCCGAAGCAGGTCCCTAGTACTGTATTGGGTATTAGTAAAAGCTTTAGTACATCGCGCGCGAACGAAACGAATGCGCCAACCTTGCCACCCCTTTTTTTGTTGCTGCGCCCAGAAGAGCGCAGCGCGGCGCTGGTCACCTTGCAGCAGGTCGACCCGGCCTTGCGCCAGGCGGTGCTGGACGAGTGGCAGGTACGCTGCGAGGCCGGTGGCGTGCAGCACCCCGAGGCGTACCTGTTTGGCATCCTGCAAAAAGCCCTGCGCGGGGACTTCCACCCCTGGGCTGCGCAAGCCAAGCCCAAGCCCATATCACCCGCACCGCCACCGCCGCAGCCACCCCCGCTGTCAGCCGAAGAGCGACAAGCCCGGCAGGACAATGCCCGCCGTCATCTGATCGAACTGCGCACGTTGCTCGGCATCCGCTAATCCCGCGAGTTGCTCCAGCAACGTCCACTGACGACTTATGTCACTGACATAAATTCAACTGGGCGGATTTTCATAGGGTCTGCAAACCGGGCTGTACCTCGGACCCATTGCCCAAAGACAACATCTGCCGGGCTTGCCAGCCTGTGGTCTCGATTGTTGTGTGAGCCCTTTGCCCCATGACCCTGTCCACCCACACCCCGCTCGGCAGCCTGCGCAGCCAGATGCAACTGACCTTGCACACCCACCATGCCATCCGCCTGTGGCACGGTCGCCTGCCCTCCGGGCATCTGCACGGCATCCTGGGTCTGAACGGGTTTGTGGCGCAGGTCAACCGCATCCACCGTGACGCGGCCCAGGATGACCCCTACGCCGATGCCTGGCTGCTGCGCATCGAAGCCAAGCTCGACAACGCCCGTGCCGAACTGCTCGACCTGCGTGCACAACTGAGCGACGCCCTGACCCAAGCCCCCGCCGCCCTGCAACTGGGCGACAACCTCAACATCGCCCCCGTGCAACTGCCGGTCACGGTCAATGCACCGTTGGGTTTTCTGGCCCTGTACCTGCTGGCCGACTACGACGAACTGGCCCGGCGCGCCCTGCTGGCCCAACACACCGCCCTGATCGACCTACCCATCCTGGAACGTTGGCTGGAGGACGGTGCGCACGTGCTGCGCAGCCTGTTCAGCCTGGTCCAGCCGTACCGCACCAGCGGCGTCTGCCGCAGTGATATCGCCGCCGGCAACGCCAAGGCGCTGCGCGCCCGTGAACAGTTCGGCGAACTGCCACAGCCCGTACTCGACGGGAGCCAACGTGCGCGGCACGCCCCGCCGCTACGTCGCCCTGGGCCAAACGAACAGAGCAATGCTGCGCCAGTGCCGAATGCGACCGAAGCGCTGGACGAAGCTACGACCAAACCGGTGCCGCCATGCACGCCTTGAACTCGCTGGAACAGGTGGCCTCCCTAAAAGGCCTTTTCAAAGGTAAGGGGCAACTGCTAGCGCTGGCCGAAGCCTGCCTGGCGGCACGTGATGAGCTAATTCAGCAAGCCCTTCCCACCGCCCTGACCCGTGCCCGTATTTCGCCTCTCCAACTGCTGCCGGTGCAGTTGAGCCGCCAGGCCACCTCGGCGGGTACGGTGTTCCTGCGCTGGCGCCGGGTCGATCGTGCGGCCATGGGCGTGGCGCAGTGGCAGGCCCTGCTACTGGCTCCCGGCACACCTTCAGCACTGGTGCCAACGCTGTACCAGCTCGAATGCCAACGCGTACTGCTCAATGCCCAGATCAGCCTGACCCACATCATGGCGCAACTAGCGCAACGCACGGCCGACCAACTGGCCCACGCCGAGCGCATCCACCAACAGCGCAAGGGCAACCTTGCAATGGAGGTTTCATGAGCACCTACTTCATCGGCGAAGGCAATATCGGTTCCGCCCCCGACTACCGCGAATTTCCCCGGGACAACGCTGAGCCGCGGCGCCTGCTGCGGCTCAGCGTCTATTTCGACAACCCGCTGCCGACCCGCGAAGGCTACGAGGACCGCGGTGGTTTCTGGGCACCGGTTGAGCTGTGGCACGCCGAGGCCGAGCACTGGCAAACGCTGTTCCATAAGGGTATGCGGGTGCTGGTCGATGGCCGTACCGTGCGAGAGGAATGGGAAGGCCGCGACGAGCAGCCACGCGTGACCTTCAAGATCGAGGCGCGACGTGTGGCGATCCTGCCGTATCGGCTCGCGCGGGTGATGCTGCAGCACCCTGCTGAGCCAACAGACCATGGGCCTGCGGATCATGAGTCTGCTGGCGAAGCCTGAGCCAGACCTGCGCTATGGCAGCGTGTGCAGCGGCATCGAAGCCATCAGCGTCGCCTGCCGTAAGACTGCCCGGACGTGCCGCGCTGCAAGGCCATGGGCAACAGCATGGCCGTACCGTGTTTGCGTTGGATCGGAGAGCGATTGATCACGGTTCTGGGCACCTGCTAATCCGGGGCAGAGCAGCACCGGATTGGCGAGAGCGAGCCGCGATTCGTTTCTGCACGCTGGCCTGGAGTTCGCCGAACCCTTCGGCAACCGCCCAGGCAGCCGAGGCCTTCAAGGCTGCGCCGCGTACCTCGCGCCGACCACTCCGTCCCACGCGCCAGCCCCGGCGCCATTGCTCGCAGGTGCCGCACCATGCCACCGATCCGTCCTTGCTTGAACGGTGTAAGGCTAGACCTTACACTCATCCCCGTATGATCAGGCGTTTCAGGCACAAAGGCCTGAAAGCCCTGCACCAGCGGGGTGATCCATCAGGCGTACGTGCCGACCATGTTGCCCGCCTGCTGCGTCTGCTGGCCTCACTCAACGTGGCGCAAGCACCACGCGACATGGACCGCCCCGGCAACCGCCTGCACCCGCTCAAGGGGGGTTATGCCGGCTACTGGTCGGTCAGCGTCTCGGGCAACTGGCGCGTGGTGTTCTGCTTCCACGGCACCGATGTCGATCTGGTCGATTACCTTGATTATCACTAAGGAGGTTGATGATGCTCATGCACAACCCGCCTCATCCGGGTGAAGCCATCCGCGAGGATGTGCTACCCGCCATCGGCCTGAGCCTGGCGGCCTTGGCCCGGCACCTGGGCTACTCGCGCGGCCAACTGTCCACCGTGCTGCACGGCCATGCGGCGATCTCTGCCGACCTGGCCTACCGGCTGGAACTGGCCGGTCTGGGCAGTGCCAGACAGTACCTGGCCGAGCAAGCTGCCTACGATCTATGGCAGGCACAGCACCGCGAGCATCCGTCGATTGCGCGGCTGCAACTGGCGTGAGTCTTACCGCCCCCTCGCTCATGCAGGGGGTGTTTTATACAACCCGCCAGCTAAAGCTGTGATCGCTTGGGCAGCGAAAAATCTTCACGTAGTATCTGGGATTAATAGGCCTGCGCGCTTTTCTCCTTGACCCCTGCCCGAGCACTCACCACATGGATGCCGCCCGCGACTGCAAAACCCTGGAGATCGTCGAAGCTGATGACCTCAAGCTGCTCGATCATGTTGACACTTACGGGTATGAATGCCACGGCCACAATTGCGAGGCTCAGGCCTTTCCGCGCGCCTTTCGCCCTGAAAATCTGGTACGGGCGCATTTCCAGGTCAGGAGCTCGCACGGGGCGGATTGCGATGTGGCGGCCGAAGAGGCCATCATTGAGCGTGGCAGCAAAGCCAGTGTTCAACAGGAATTGGAAACATCACCCGGCCTCTCACCCGCGCGCCTGCAACTGGTCGATACACGCCAGATCGTGAATCCCGTACTTGTGCCCAGCGAGCTACGAGCACAGGCCGACGGTCGTAATACGTCCAAAGGCAACACGGGGCAGCGCCCAGCAGGGCGTCGCCCCGCGAACAGCATTCGTCCTATCTGCAAGTCCTTCCTGCGCTTCCCATTCGATCGACAGCTGTCGCTGAATATTGATGGCATTGATACTACGACCTACCAGACTGTCTTCAAGAAGCTGCGTTCGAAGGGTTTCGAGCAGTTCGCCCGACAACGTGTTTTCTATGCGGAGCTGGCGTGGACCGCCGCCGAAGAGAGCATTGAGCACTTGATTATTCCGCTCAATGCAGGCGAGTGGATTGAGGGAAAACTGGTGTGTTACAGCGTCGTCGTGAACTGGACCGAATGGTCAAACACGGCACGCTCCCGGCTTAAAAACGAACTGGAAACAGCTCGCCAAGAGAACATGACCGCCAGCAAGAGCAAGGCCAAAACCCGAAGCTATTTGTTCTTCATCGGCTCGCAGGATGCGCAGGTACCATCATTGTTTCATGTCGATGACCAGCGCCTTATCTGCACGATCCACGGCCAGTTGGTGTTTCCTGCCATTTGACGGATACCAACGAACGGCCTGAAAAACGGCCAGCTCCAACATCGGGTTGGAGTGGCCGACATATCAACAATAAGCTGTCACCGGTAGAGTGTGACACGCATTACACATAGGCTGGAGATGTCTATGGTGCCGGGGCACTCCTCCGCTCACCGAGTGTTTCTGCCCACCCTCATCCTTTGTAACGGCCATAAATTTTAGATTCAGTCCATTCGCCGTAGTCATTCTCACGAGTCCACGTCGTAGTGCACCATATATGCTCGACGCCTCCACCGAAATTTCGAGCCAATTGTTTTGCAGCATCGCGCGACAGCGAAGCGCAGCACGCTATCGGTGCTGGTTGATCTCGTAGGTGGGCAGGCTTCCAGTTCCATCGCCACCAGTTCCAAGAGCCAACGTCCCTACCACCAGCGCGGAACACCGCCCCGTTACAAACAGGCACCAGCTTCAAGTAGGGCAGGCTTGCGGAGGAAGCAGGAACATAAGGGACTCGGCTAACGAGATCAGACTGCAGATACCCAGCGCCGTATCCGATGAGGGGTACCAGCAGGGGCATAAAGCCTAGGTCATCACTTAAACCGCCACCGAGGTCAGGACACACAAACTCATCGAGGGCTTCACGTTCAGCAGTAACCCTGCCGAGCAAGTATCGATGGAAATTAACTACATTCTCAGCATCCAAGTTGTCTATTGCTCCGGCAATTGCAAAAGCCTCGAACTCAACCTGACATCTCGGTTCCTTAACTACCGAAAGCGAGCAATGCATGAGCTTCCCGTCCAACTTTGCTTCAAGATTTTCAATCAACGTTCTAGCGAAGGCAGGGGCATCCTCAACATCGGCTGCCGCGTTGCTCTGAATTGTGCCCGCCCATTCTGGTGCGCGTTGAGGCGGAAAGCGCATAAATATAGGTTCAGTCGGATACGCAGTCTCAGCGCAACCAGAAGCTATAATTGTCGGCATATCCCAATGTTCTACGGCAAATGCTAGAGTGCGGAGAAAAGCTGATCTGGCTAAATGACTTCGATGTGCGACGAACTGACCTCCGCGCTCTCGATCGGAACCAAGAAAGTAATCGAGGTGACCATCGCCATTACGGCCATATCGTTCTGTTAGCATCTTGTACTCATAGGCCCATTGGCGCATAAATGGGTAGCCGGACCGGCACTCAAGCCCTTCGAACTGATCTGTAAACACTTGAGGAATGAAAGTTCCCGCCCGCAGTTGAGCCTCCTCCTCATCTAATACGCTGAAGCTCGTCGCGGGCCCCGAGTGGCACCCCGTCCAAGTGGGCGCAACCGCCGGAGAGCCGGTAACAAGTGCAAGCATCCCATCAGATGCGATCGAGGGACGACCGATGGCCCGGCGAATCAGCGCAATCACCTCCGGCTTCGGTGCGACTGTAAGCAGCGGGCAGATAGCCTCAAGGCACTGACTCTCCAACTCGCGAGTTGCGACCCAAGCGGCAAGAGCCTCAGCGAAAGCCATCACGGTTTCGTCGCTATCGATGGCCTGCCCAACCGCATGTATGGTCGCAAGTTTTCCCATCGGGATGGGAAGACCAAGACGAGCGACCGCCAGATCTGCAACCTGACGTAGATTCATATGTCGCCTCCTTTAAGCCACAGGGGTCTCACAAGAGGCTGAACCTCGAACTCTTCTACAATCAGGTCGACGATCGTTCCGAGCACACTGAGCGCACGCGTGATTTCGCCTACCTGAAACAGAAAGATCACCAAAGACACGTCTGGTATGACGCGTGCAGGCTCGTAGCTCCCCGACACAGGCTCCGCGGTTTTAGTTACAAACTCTGCCCAACGTCTTTTGTAGTACTGCGCGACCAATGCAGTGCGCCGTGTGGACGCTGTTCGCCCATGGTAGTGCTCGGACCATCCCTTGCGATGCCGGTGAGCCTCGACAAGCCAACGGAACGCTTTGTTCGGTCCCTGGAGTTTAAGGCTTAGGTGAAACGCTCGATCTAACAGAGCGGCCTCTGTGCCAATTTTCTCGCCATCAAGGGCAGATGAAAGTGCATTTAACAACTCCAATCCTCGCCCCTGGTTGCGCCAGTAGTCGAACCATTGCACGAACAGTTTTTCTGACAAGGTGTAGCGTTTCATCTCACTTACCGCATGTGCGAAGTCTGGGAGCATCACTGGCGGATACACCTGAAAGTCCAGCGTGGCCAACTCACCCAGTTCTGTCTCCTCAGAATCTCGATAATCATCGCTCGTACCTTGCGATACAGTACGGCCCAGATTCCAGACCGATAACCTTTCATCGAGTTGGAGGTTTGCCCCCTTCCTCACACTTGCTTGGCTAGTTCCGTCCCAAAGAAACGCAGCAGCGACACCTGCAGCCGGCGTACCATGATCGACAGTCTCTATGAATACCGCATACACACTTTCGGCTTCGTGCCATTCACTTTGATCCAGCAAAGATTGATAAAACCGCACGTAGGCGTCCGGCATTAACTTCAGAAGCAGCCCAGCGAGATCAGACGTGTTCGCGCCTGAGTCCTCGGTCATATTGCTGATCTCATCGTAAATTGGCGCGAGCTTTTCGAGCAAACCAATTGCGGCCAATTGGTCATGTAGCGAAGCTTCCTTCACAGCATCCAAGATTGGAGGCAGCCGCCAGTCTTTACGCCATCCGTACGCTAGCCCATAGCCGTATGCGCCGGTCATCAATCGTTCAGCCAACTCACGCAGATCGTAGGCAACTGCCCAGCCACAAAGATCAGTTAGTTCACTTCCTTTCTCATTGAAAGGTCCCACCGTGCTGAGAACAGCATGCTCTATCGTCTCGATCTGAGTGCGCACCACGTCATCGGAGAGCAAGCGGAAGTGTCGTGTTAAAAAGAGCTCTCGCCAGTGATGGAGTGCGAACAGTTCGAGGCTTTGGCTCTGCGTCCAATCGGCCGCGGGAATGTGCTCCAGCTTTGAACGCGGCCGAGCAAGAAAGAACAGATCGGCAGTGATCAACGAAAGCGCCTTGATTAACGAGCGAAAGTCGGCCCAGGCCTCATGGTCACTGACAGATGGCCGCTTGAGATCGACAACACGATATACCAACGAGAAATCTGGGAACTCGCCGCGTCCAAATATTACTCCGCATGACGTTGCCGCAGTCTCCAGCCTTTCCAAAGCTGAGTTCAACCAATCTCGCTTACTACGCACACCAAACCCACCAGATTTTGGCGCATCTCTGAACAACATTACATTGCCGACCAAAGCAAAGAAGGTAAAGTGCAAATAGCTTGCAAATTCTGATTCGTCAAAGCTACCGAACTGCTCAACTAGTGCTTCGTGCCGCGAGATTAACGTACACCTTTCGTGCTCTGAAGAGCCGTGATAGAGCAGGCGCCAGCACTTCGACAGAGGATGCTTCGTGAAGCGACTAAAATCATCCCATTCGTGCACGTTCGCCTCAATCCAGGCGCCAGTTCGGATGGCTTCTATCTCAAGCACTCGACGGAGACGTAAATGCATCGGCTGCCGAGCGAACGCCATGATCGGATCAATGTCGCCAGCAAGGCTAGCCTTACGAAGGAAATTCTCAAAAACTTCCACTGAGCGGCCATGCCGCCGCACCAACGCAATGATTTTTGCCGGTTCATACCGCCCCGTCCCGGCTGCAACCTCCAGGTACATCTCTAGGAGATGGTCGCGATCGCCCGAACTCATTGCACCTGATCGTATACGGTCGTTAATTTTCTGCCGCATTCGCTCCTGAACTTCTGCGGCGCGCTTGACCTGCCCTAGAGATAGACAGAGTGTGGCGAACTGGTGCATGCCGCCGATGTTGGACTGATTCACATCCGACGCCAACAGAATTGCTGGATATGGATCCTGAGTCAGGCGAAGCGCCAAGTCCTCAAGCACCCCAGAATCATCTAGCTGGTAGGTCAGACCACTATCGATCCGAGTTTTCAATGCACGCTTTCGAATCGCCTGCTCATAGTCACCCGAATTGAAAGCAACCTCCTCCGCAGCCGTTAGGATCCGGCTGATTTGCGTGCTCGGGTAAGCCTGCGTCAAAGCCTCAACGACCCAAGATCGAGTCGTTCCCGCTAGCAACGCTGCGTGCTCATTGAGGCGAGACTCATATAGCCAGAGCCATGCCCAACGCAGGTAGTGCGGAGCATCCTCCGCGAGCCAGCGCCTCACGTTGGGGAGAAGCGAGTGTATCTTCCCCTTATGGCCGGACTGGTTGGAAACAAAGACATAGAGACTGCCGTGAAATGCGACCAAGCCTGCATCCACACTTGCCAATAAGTGGCCAATCTCATCTTCCAATGTCGAATGGACGGCACCCAAACAGCTGTCCAGCGCCCCCGCTGGCCAGATAAAAAAATCCTCAGCCATGAGATGCAAAGCATCCTTAGCCTGCCACGAAAGGCCTTGCCACAAAGCTTGATAGTAGGCGCGAGCATCATCCAGAGGTACTGGTGTGTGCTCATCAACTCGCTTCACGGTCAATATAGGTGAAGCTCTCGATAGCGCAAGATAGGTGTAGGTGAGGACAAGAGGATGCCCTGCGCTGATGCGCTCAAACGCCAATGCCAGCTCCGCCACTTGAACTATATTCGGCGCAGAGCCCCCAAGATGGAACGTACCCGCGGTGTGCTGCGCGTCCAGCCAAGCTCGTATAGAGCTGAGGTTCATGCGAGGCAACTCTACCCATTGCTCTTGCTCGGCATACCTCTTCAAGCGTGCAGGAAGCTGTGCAAGATCCACACGTTGGGTACCTAGGATGAGTGATGTGTTAGCGGGCAACGGAAGCAAATGCGCGAACAGGGCCTCCAACGGCTCAACTATTTCAGCATTCTCGCGCCATACGTGATCGAGACCATCGATCACCACCACGAATGGCTTTCCGCTCGCGGCATACGCCTTGCCATAAGCTGCGAGCCACTCTCGCAGATTCTCTGCCTGACTTGATTCTGGTGGCATAACCACCGCGTCAGTGGCTTGCATCTGCGCAATCAATGAGCGCGCAACGCCTTTCAGGCTGAATCTGTCGGATGAATCCTGAAGGCTTAGAAAGTAATGATGTCGCACAAATGGCAATCCGCGCTCAACCATTCGACGACACAGGTAGCTCAAAAAAGTGCTCTTTCCTTGTCCTGGAGAGCCCCACAGGATGCGGAGGTTCCAGACACCCAGCGCAGCTTCAGTGATGAAGGTATCTGCGAAATCAGGATCAGGCGGAAGATAGCCATCAGGGATCCGGTACTCTTGATCGAGCGGCCGTGGCTGCCGCTCAGAAATAGTAGCCCGAAGCACTTCCAAAGTAATACGCCCATCCGGCGCAGGTGAATTGCGGCGAGTGCTCCAATCGATCGCTTGGCGGGACAGAGCCAGCCAACCTTGATGATCTGTGTGCCGACTCTCAAGCTCGTCACTTACATGCCTTTCGAGCGACTCATACCCAGCATAGCTGTGTGAAAACTCAAACCGACTAAAGAATAAGGCTGCCTTTGAGGCTCCGCCGACGTGTCCTTCAACTTCCCCTCTCAACGCTTCAGGCAGTGCTGCAAGATCCAGCTTTGCCTCATGCAACTGCGAGGCAAAGCTGGCATCAGGACGTCGGTTTGTAGTCAACCCAACTTTGCCCAGGCTGTCCAAACCTACACGGAATGCTGCAGCGGACCACTTTTCGAGCAGCGATGTCCCCTTAGCACCTTTGCGCTGCAACAGCCAGGACCAACATAGCGCGTTTGAGGAATCGAATGGGTCGACTGTGAACTTAACTTGGACTAGCTCCAGCAGCCCATCCGTACGCAGAGCCACGATATCGTCCAGCCCTTTTGCATTTTCTTGATCATCCGCCTCGAACTGGACCCAGCTATAGAGCGCAGGGTTGCTAAGCCAATCGCAAAGTAATCGAATTCCTACGAGCGTCTGATACAGATACCCGCTTGCCGGTATTGCCGTACGTTTAATACCATGCGGCAACCTCGCCCCTGCTTTCCTAGCATCCAAACCGATTCTCCTATAGATTTTTTCAAGCGAACCGAACGAAGATCCTTGGCATCCACCGATGCGATCTGCCTAGTCGATCATCAAGTGCTTCCGACACGCATGAACGTTGACCGACTACCTTTGCGCGATTGTAGCCTGTGACGTTAGTAGCAGCGATTCCTACAGACAGGATTCCGAAGCCAGATAGGCCCCCCCAGGATTTCCGCTTGGAAGAATCTGAGCGTCTACTATCTCGGATTACTGCTGCACATACCTTCAACACATCACCAAGCTACTAATAGCGCTGCCAACCCATTCGGTACCTGCCCAGGTAGCCCCGATCGTCAAGGCTACGACGCGGCACCCGCCTCGTTGATCCAACGGCCTGTCCGCACACCCCACAGGCACCCATCCCTTCCAGCGACCCACCTACGGTTCCTCACCATGCAGCCACAGATCTCAGAGTCCGTACTCTCGGACCTTATCAACGCCTATCAACAGCAAGCCCTGACACCGGAGCAGTTCTTCGATGGAATAAAGCCGTCCTGCTCGACGGGCCGCGTTACTTCGGTATCGAGTGCCGAAGCGACATCAACATGGCCCGCAGCAAGTGGGACCTGTGCCGTGATGTCCCACTGATCGAATCAGCCATTGGCGCAATGAGCCATGGCGAGCAGGTCTTCATTGCCGCGCGGGTCAGCTTTTACAACGATGAGACCGGGGGAGGCCTGCTGCAGCGAGTCGGCGTCCGCGGCCTGGCCGACTTCGGCCTGCTGGATTAGCAACGACGCACACTGCTCGCTCATCTGCTCATCCACTACAGCAGCTGGTAGCCCTCCGCACCTGGAGTGACCAGAAACTGGAGCGCTATCACTGTTTGTTCAATAACACGGATGTGCAGATCGTCACCCTCGACGAAACATGGACAGCCCATGCAGACAATCATCCACATCCAGGCATTGTGGTGCAGGTGATCTACGGGTTATTTGCCCAGGAACGGATTAAGCAGATCGCGCTTGAGACCGGCTACTACAGCCGTTGCTGGCAAATCAAATGCCCCCGATTTCGGGGCTCCGATTGGTCCGGCCGTTGACACAATCCGGTGCTGAAACACAGCGTATTTACCCATGCACTCGGAACAGCACTGCACCAGGCTGAACCCATGTTCCGCCGACCCGCTCGGCAACATGCCCAGGTGGCCACGATCTTCGAGGCCACGGCGCTCAGGCGCTGATCACACGCTCGCATCGCATCATCGCGCGGGCACCGTTGTTGCAACGGACGATGCTATTTCTCCCAACCAGTCCAGCACTGACATCCGACCCGTGGGGCAACGTCCCGACGGGGCGTCTCCACGTTCAAGTCCATTCCGAACCAGGAGACTGTTATGTCCCAATCATCTGCCGTCGCCGGCGAGGCGACCTACTTCGATCTGCACACCCAGGGCCTGGGTTACCTCAACCGTATCCGCGAGGTCACCCCCAGCCGCGGCAAGGCGTTTCTGGCCTGCACCATCGCCGCCCTCAACGGTCCGACTGAGGCACCCGAGTACCGTTACTTCGATGTAACCGTCTGCGGTGCCGAGGCCCAGCAACTGGTCAACCGATACGCCGAAGCCGTCGATCAGGGCCGCAAGGTGCTGATGGGGTTTCGCCTCGGCGACCTGTGGACCGATCTGTTCCGCTACAACCGTGGCGACAAGGCCGGAAAAACCGGTGTCAGCCTGAAGGCACGGTTGTTGTTCATCAGTTGGATCAAGGTCGATGGGCAACTGGTGTATCAGGCCCGGCTCAAGGCTGAACCCGAAACTGGCGCAACCACACAGGCCGCAAGTGCACCAGCAACGGCCTAATCCCTCAAGAACCCGTGTTCTTTTCATCCATCCGACGGCGTCACTGCGCGCGCGTTGTGGCGTCGGCGCACGCTTTGGAGGAATCCACCATGGAGACCGCATGTTCTACCACCCCGCGTTTTACGCCGGGCATGATCGTCGCTACGCAAGGGGTTCAGGCCCTGATCGAGCGTAACACCATCAATCCCATCTGCTACCTGCAGCGCCACCTCTACGGCGACTGGGGCGATGTTGATCCCGAAGACTGGGAAGCCAATCAGTTCGCACTGGAACATGGCGAACGCCTGGTTTCGGTCTACATCATCAGCGATGAGTTGACGCTGTGGATCATCACCGAATGGGATCGCTCGGCGACAACCTTGTTGTTGCCCGACGAGTACTGACCCTGAAACAAGCAACGGCCTCTATTGAGGCCGTTGTGCTGTATGCGATCAAGGCCTGACCCAATCCAGATCGACCTCCCCTTCAATGCCATCCACCTGTCCCTTGCTGCTGTGCTGCCACCACTGCCAGCTCTTGCCCTGACTGCTCCAAGTGTCCGGCACGTTGGGCTGGTCGACGTTCCAATTGGCAATCCATAGCGGGCATGGGCTGAAATCATACTTGTCCGAAGCGACGCTGTTGTTCCAGTAGCTGGGAGAAGCATAAATGTAGGGGTAAGCCCCGTCCAACAGCGACACTCTGATCTGCGTCACCAGTTGGAACAGGGCATCGGCCACCTGATCGGGGCTGGCCTTCTCATTGCCCTTGCTCTCGACATCAATAGCAAGGATATCCTCACCCACCTTGAACCCCACTTCGGCCAGGCGTGCCTTGATATTGGCCAGTTGCTCGCACGGCGTGCTGCTCAGCGCCCGAAAGTAGTGGTAGACCCCAGCCTTAAGTCCGTTCGCTTTCATCCCCTGGAAGTTCTCGACGATCTTGGGATCGTTATAGGTTCCGCCCTCTGTCATCTTCGCGATCGCATGGGTGATGCCCGCACCTGCAACACGTGCCCAATCGATATCGCCCTGCCAACGCGACACGTCGATACCGCGTGCGTTTTTGTCCTGGATCGGTTCTTCGCAACTCATTGCTGTTTTCCTGCATGGATGTCGTGTCGGCTTATCATTTCATCCACGCACCGAAGCAATGCACTATCGGGATACCGCACTTTGCTTATTCAGGGTGGTACTGAATGTCTGCGGGCGTGACGCTGCTCCATGAACGTCATGGAGCCCATCATGCAGATACGTCCAGGCTATCGCCCAATCATGGCCGCTCTAACACTGATCGGTGGTTGCGCCACCATCACCGACTCAGCAGCGCCGCCCATCACCGACATACCGGAGCAGGTGAGCACTGATGCCCAGGTATTCTTGCGCCAAAGCCGCTACACCCTGATCGAACTGCGCCCCGAGCTGCAGCAGCAAGACCTGCAGCAGCAGATCATCGACCTACGCATCCCCGCGTCTGCTTCGACCACCGTCGGCAATGCCATGCACTATGTGTTGCGCCACTCGGGCTACCGGCTGTGCGAAGGCGATCCGGCGCTGGCGACCTTATGGGCCCTGCCCTTGCCGGCGGCCCATCTGCAACTCGGCCCGCTTCCGCTCAACCAGACTCTGCAACTGCTGGCCGGCAGTGCCTGGCCACTGTCGGTGGACGAGCATATGCGACAGGTCTGCTTTATCGCAGCCCCACTCGACGTGGAGGTTCGGCCATGATCTCAACGCCCCTCAACAGCCAGCGCTTGACCCGTTTGATAGTGGTCGCATGGCTGGCATTGCTCAGCATTGCCCTGGTCATGCTCGCGCTTTCCCTGAACCGCCTGGATGCACAGCGCCGTCAGGACGCACCCGACGCGCAGATTGCCGAGCTGCAATCCCGCACGCTTGAACTGGAAACGTTCCGTACCTCGGTGGAGGTCGCGCCGAGCACAGTCACCAAAAGCGATCTCCAGCAGATGCGCGATCAGTGGCAGCAACAGTGGGATGGCCTCCACTTGCGCCTGCAAGACTTCAGCAGCACCACCGAATTGGCCTCTGTACAAAGCCGTCTCGATACCCTGGCGCAGCAGATCAACACCACCAAGTCTGCTGCGAACAAACCGCTTCCTCGAACTGCCAAGCCGCAACCCGCCGCAGCAGCACCGACCTTCCAAGTGTTGGGTGTCGAGTTACGCGGCGGCGTGCGTTTCCTGGCCATTCAGCCCCAAGGCTCCACCGGACTGGCCTCCGTCCACCTGCTCCGGGTCGGTGATACCGAAGGCCGCTGGCAACTGGAAGCACTGGACTCCCGAACCGCGCAATTTCGGATCGACCATCAAACGCGGCACCTGTCGCTGCCCCTGGAGTAAGCCATGGCCACGCAAATACCCTCCAGCGCCAAGCCCGCTCTGGCCGCCGCCGTCCTGGCCGCTCTGTTGATCGGACTGGACTCAACTTTGGCCGGTGGCGAAACTACCAGCGACACCCGGCTTAGCCAACAACGCAACAGCCGCGAAACCCGCAGCGATGAACAACTGGCCCAAGACTGGGGCCTGCAAGCCGAAGACTGGTTGCGCTACAGGCAGTTGCAACGGGGCCCGTTGGGTGTCTATTCGCCGAATCTGGATCCGCTGACCGCACTCGGTATCGAGGCACGCAACGACGACGAACGCCGTCACTTTGCCGAATTGCAGGTACGCGCCGAATCGGCGCGGGTGACCAAGGAACTGGCCTATCAGCGCGCCTATGACCAGGCCTGGAAGCGACTATACCCAGCGCTGCAAGTGGTCACCCTTACCGGGGCCACCAACAGCAGCCCCGTGCAGTTGCAGGGCAATGGTCGTCTAGCGCTGTTTATCGAGGAGCACTGCATGGCCTGCACCCTGCAGGTCAAGAAATTACAGGCGACGGGCAGCGAGTTCGACCTGTATATGGTCGGCACTGATAACGACGATGCCCGCCTGCGGCAGTGGGCGCAGCGGATGGCACTCGATCCACGGAGCGTGCACGAGCGCAGGGTCACTCTCAATCACGATGCGGGTCGATGGAACAGTCTGGGTGTAACGGGCGGCCTGCCGGCGCTGGTGCGCGAGGTGAACGGACAATGGCAACGTCAATGACCGATCATTGCGCTGCGCTGGTGATGATTTTCGCACTGCTGGATCCCGCCGGACTGGCCGCCCGCGAGCTACCACCGCCAGCGTATCAACTGGCCGCAGCACAGGCGCAGGTTCCATCGGATGTGCTGTATGCCGTGGCCCTGCAGGAAAGCGGCCGCAGCCTTCGCGGAAGCTTGGTGCCATGGCCATGGACGCTGAACGTCGCTGGGCAATCCCGGCGCTACGCCACGCAGCGCCAAGCCTGTAGCAATCTGCGCCAGATCTTGCTGGTCACGCCCGCGACGCGGGTGGATGCGGGGCTGGGGCAACTCAACGTCAGCCACCAACGCCACCGCGTACGCCAACCCTGCGAATTGCTGGAGCCCTACCGCAACCTGCGCCTGGCCGCGACCATCCTGCGCGAACAGTACGATCCCGCCCAAGGCTGGTTAATGGCAGCCGGGCGTTATCACCGGCCCGCGGGCGGCACGCCGGCCATGCGCTACCGGCAAAGTGTCGGGCGGCATCTGGCCCGTGTCGCCGCGCCTGTGCGGGAGGTGCAGCCATGAAGCATTTGCTATTGGTCGGCCTGCTCTGCCTGCCCTGCGTCGCAACGGCACTTGAAGAGTCCGATGACCCTCCATCGATAGCCTATGACGAGGCGGCGCTCCTACCGATCCGCTCGCCCTCGCTGCTCCCCGGGCCAGTGGAACCGCGAGTGAACAACCTGCCCGGCATCACTTCATTGTTCCTGATCGGCGATGACCCTCGCTCCCACGCCTGGCTGCAACAACGCCTGCCCGAGCTGCAACGCCTCGGCGCCGCCGGGCTGGTGGTCAATGTCGAATCAGCAACGGCCTTGCAAGCCCTGCGCAACCGCGCCCCCGGCCTGAGCCTGACTCCGGTGCCCGGCGATGACCTGGGCCAACGGCTAGGCCTGAACCGCTACCCGGTGCTGATCACCGCCACGGCCATCGAGCAATGACATGACCCAGACCGTCGAAGTACTGTTGCGCCCGGCGGTGGAGCTGTACACCGTCGCGGTGTGTGTGGGCAGCGCGCTGCTGTGCCTGGCCGCGCCGTGGGCGCTGGCGCTCAATCCGGAAATAGGCCTGGGAGCCGCGCTGGTGTTTATCGTGTTTGGCGTAATCCGCCTGCGGCAAGCCTGGGTAATCCTGCGCTACCGCCGCAACATCCGCCGCCTGCCCCGCTACGCCCTGCGCGACAATCAGATCCCCGTCAGCCAGGAACGGCTGTTCCTTGGCCGCGGCTTCCGCTGGGAGCCACACCACACGCACCGCTTGCTACAAACCTATCGCCCGGAATTCCGCCAGTACGTCGAAACACCCTGGCGACTGCGCTGTGCGCGACACCTCGAACAGCGCCTGGAGTTTGCTCCCCATCCCTTATCGTATCTGTCACGGCTCACGGCCTGGGACCACCCGCTAAACCCCGTGCGCCCCTTGCCTGCCGTCGGCGGTTTGCCCCGCCTACACGGTGTCGAATCCCATGAAGTGGAAGTCAGCCTGCCCCTGCGCGACCGGGTCGGCCACACCCTGGTGCTCGGCACTACCCGTGTCGGCAAGACTCGCTTGGCTGAACTGCTGATCGCCCAGGACATTCGCCGTGGTGAAACCTGCATCGTGTTCGACCCCAAGGGTGATGCCGACCTGCTCAAGCGGGTGTTTATGGAATGCAAACGCAGCGGACGACAGGACAGCTTCTATGTCTTCCACCTCGGCTGGCCCGACAGCTCTGCGCGCTACAACGCCGTCGGCCGTTTCGGACGCATCACCGAAGTGGCCAGCCGCATCGCCGGGCAGTTATCAAACGAGGGCAACAGCGCGGCATTCCGCGAGTTCGCCTGGCGTTTCGTCAATATCATTGCCCGTGCCGTAGTCGAACTGGGGCACCGCCCGGACTATCTGCTGATCCAGCGCCATGTGGTGAATATCGACACCCTGTTTATCGAGTACGCCCAGCACCTGTTTGCCCAAAAAGCACCCAAGGCCTGGGAAGCCATCGTGCAGATCGAAGACACGATCAACGAACGCAACACACCACGGCATATGCTTGGTCGCGATCGGCGTGTGGTGGCGATCGAGCAATACCTGAGCCAGGTGCCGCTGTTCGACCCGGTGCTCGAAGGTCTGCGCAGCGCGGTGCGTTACGAGCGTACCTTTTTCGACAAGATCGTCGCCTCGCTACTTCCACTCCTGGAAAAATTGACCAGCGGCCGTATTGCCCAGTTGCTGGCCCCGGACTACGCCGACCTCAACGACCCGCGACCGATCTTCGACTGGATGCAGGTCGTGCGACAACGGGCGGTGGTCTATGTCGGCCTGGATGCACTGTCCGACACCGAAGTTGCGGCCGCAGTGGGCAACTCGATGCTTGCTGATCTGGTCTCAGTTGCCGGTCATCTCTACAAGTTCGGCTTGAACGACGGCCTGCCCGGCGCGGAAAACCGCCCCATGGCTCCGATCAACGTGCACGCCGATGAATTCAGCGAACTGATGGGCGACGAGTTTATTCCCATGGTTAACAAAGGCGGCGGCGCTGGCATGCAAGTCACCGCCTACACCCAGACCCTGAGCGACATCGAAGCCCGCCTAGGCAACCGCGCCAAGGCCGGGCAAGTGGTCGGTAACTTCAACAACCTGATCATGCTGCGGGTGCGCGAGACCGCCACCGCCGAACTGTTAACCAAGCAGTTGCCCAAGGTCGATATCGCCAGCATCTCGCCGATGAGCAGTGCCACCGACAGCTCCGACCCCCACGGCCGCACTGCCTTCACCTCCAGCAGTATGGACCGCATCACCACCACCAGCGTGCCGCTGCTGGAGCCCGCGCATATCGTCGCCCTGCCCAAAGGCCAGGCGTTTGCCCTGCTCGAAGGCGGCACCCTGTGGAAACTGCGCATGCCGTTGCCGGTCCATGAACCTGACGCGGACATGCCTACTGACCTGCGCACCCTGGCCGAACACATGCGCCGCCAATACAGCAACGATGCACCGTCCTGGCATGGAGAAACCGACGACCATGGGTGACCCGGCCAGCGTCGCCCAGCAGCAACAGGCCCGCCAGCAAGGTCTGCTTACCGGGCTGATCACTCTGCCGCTGCGTTTTATCGGTGTGCTGCTCGGCTCCCTGCTGCTGTGCCTGCTGATCGAACTGATCGGCCTACACCTGTTCTGGCCCGATCAGGGCTGGCGACATGCTCAGTCCATGATGACCTTCGAGCTGCAACAGCTCTCGACCCACTTCACACGCAGCGTGGTGGTGCAGGAGCCGGGGCGCAGCGCCTACCGGCTGATGGCTTGGCTGCACCAGACCCTGTTGCTCGACAGTGGGCTACTGGACTGGTTAAAACGCATGAACGATCAGGCGCAAGCTGCCAATCCTGCGGCCGGCTTCAATGTAACCCTCGCCCACTCCGTGGTGTACCTGGAGCGTTATGTACTGGCCGGGTTTTACACCACTACGACCTTTCTTCTGCGCCTGCTGGTGTTGGTCATGACCCTGCCGCTGTTCGTACTGGCGGCGCTGACTGGCTTGGTGGATGGACTGGTACGGCGAGACCTAAGACGCTTCTGCGCCGGGCGCGAATCTGGGTTTCTCTACCACCGGGCACGGGCGACGATCTTGCCGTTGGCGGTGTTGCCGTGGGTGGTGTATCTGGCACTGCCAGTGAGTTTGCATCCATTGTGGACAGTGTTGCCAACCACGGTAATGGTGGCGTTGGCTGTGGATGTCACAGTGGGCAGCTTTAAAAAATATCTCTGAGGCTTAGGTGTACGATCGGGTCGATGTCGGTTGCCTCAACTGAAAACCCGTCAGTAACATTTCTTAGCACTCTTGTTGCACTCATTCCCGGATGATCATTGTACAAGGCTGGCTAATGCTTGATCGGGCAGACGAGGGTGAAAAAGCGTGACCGCGACCACTTATCCCCCTACTGCTTGACCTTCCCAGTAACTGCAACTAAATTTAGTTGCATTGAGACAACAGCATGTCCAAAGACGAAAAGCTTCTCGCCAAACTGATGAACGACCAAGTCTCGTTCACGTGGCCCGAACTTGTCACCCTGCTCCGACGCCTCGGCTATCGCCAAATTGAAGGATCTGGCAGTCGGGTTAAATTCGACAACGGCGATCCCGCAGCGATGATTAACCTGCACAAACCGCATCCGGGCAACGAACTCAAGACTTATATCAAACGCCAGATCGTCGAACAGCTGAAATCAGGAGGTCTGATCCCATGAGCAACCAGATGAAATACAAGGGCTACTACGGTTCGATAGAGGCCAGTACAGAGGACAACTGCCTGTACGGCAAACTCTTGTTTATTCGCCCCCTGGTCAGCTACGAAGGACAGACTGTCGCCGAACTTCAGGCTGCGTTTCATGAAGCGGTGGATGACTATCTGGAGGCCTGCCAGAAACTCGGCCACAAACCGGAAACACCTTGCAAAGGCTCGTTCAATGTACGGGTGGGCCATGATCTGCACATGGCTGCCGCGCTGGCAGCCAGCCGCAAGAACGTGACACTGAATGATCTGACTCGTCAGGCTTTGAATGACTATCTGGAGCAGCACGCTTGAGAAGTACTGCTTCAATGCTACAAGTTGCGCCTTGATCCACAAGCCCACCCTTGCAGCCCGTCCCCCACGCTGCTCGCAAAAAACCGGACAAAGGCTTGCGCCCATTTGAAGCTGCAGCAGGCTGATAAACACCGCAGCATCTGCCTCTCAACTCCGAGGGTTATGGCAGATGCACACCCCCCAATTGGGCAGTTGGCACGCTGTGTTTTGCGCGATGGTCCTCCTGCTAGCAGCTCCCTTAGCAAAGTCGTCTGATACGACGCAGGAGCCCGCGTGCCTCGCGGGCCTGATCCGTCAACTCGACCTGATTGAACGCTTGGCCGAAGACAGCTCCCGCCTCCCCCGAGACGACACCGCGCGCTATCACTTCGACTACATCCGCTTTCGCGACGACGTGCAGCGCATGCGCCAAGGCATCCGTGACCATTTGAGCCCGCAACGCGCACAGCCGCGCGACCCGCTGCCGTTGTCCGCAGACTATCGCCGCGAGGCCGATCATGAGCCTGAGTAACGAGCAAAGCGCCGCCTTCCTGGCCCATGGCGGGTTTACGCCCGGTGCCAGTGCGTCACTGTTGATCGCAATGGTATTCGCCGTGCTGCTGGTATGGGGGGTATGGGCATTGCGCACGGCGTATGTCGGCTGGGCCGAACACAAGTTGACCCAGCGTCAATTACTGGGCGTCGCCGTACGGTTCACCGCTATGTATTTAGCGTTGACCTACTTCCTGCTGTCTTGAGGGCGTCTGCTATGAAGCATTTCGACCCGCCCCCTTTCGTTTTACTTGCGCCAGTTTTTTTACCAATACAGGCGCAGGGTGCGCTGCCGTCGCTGGAGGATCCGTCCCGAGGTGCTGGCGACGGCATCCTGATCACGATGCAAAACTACGGCTATGACATCGTAATGCTGGTGGCGTTGCTGGTGATCGCCTCGATGTTCATTGGAGTCTGTTACCACGCCTATACCACCTATTCGGAGATCCACGCCGGGCGCAAGACCTGGGGCCAGTTCGGGCTAACCGTGGCAGTGGGTGCGTTGTTGTTGGTGGTCGGAATCTGGCTGCTGACCAAAGCCACCGGCATCTTGTAGGGAGTGCCCAACATGCACAGTGCATCACGGGTGGATCAGACCCTGACCTTTTTACCCCATCGCCTGAACCGCCAGCCGGTAGTGGTACGCGGGTTGACCGCCAATGAACTGTGGGCCTGCACCGGCATCAGCGCGACGCTGGGATTGCTCGCCGGATTGCCACTGGCCTGGTTGAGCCGCAGTGTGGCGATGGTGCCAACGTTGATGCTGGTCGCGGTGGCGTGCGGGGTGTTTTTTGGCGGTGGTCTGCTGCGCCGACAGAAGCGCGGGCGGCCGGATGCCTGGCTGTATCGGCAGTTGCAATGGATGCTGTGCCAGCGCTATCCACTGCTAGGCCGCTACATAGGCGGTGAAGGCTTGATCCTGCGCTCGGGGGCCTGGAGCACCCGTCGGACCCGGGCATGAGCCGCTTCAAGAATGAGGTCACGCACCTGCAAGCCCATGTGCACACCTTGCGCTGGGGCGGCGTGGCATTGCTGGTGGTGGCGCTGCTGCTGGCGGTCGGTTGGTGGAATGCACCACGGGATCTGACAATCCATATCCCGCCGGATCTGCGCTCAGGCAGTGTGCGCAAATGGTGGGAGGTGCCGCCGGGCACGGTGTACAGCTTTGCCTTCTACATCTTCCAGCAGCTCAACCGCTGGCCGACCAATGGTGAGGAAGACTACCCACGCAATATCCGGGCGCTGTCCTCGTACCTGACCCCGGCCTGCCGGGTGTTTCTGCTCGACGACGCGGCCCGCAGGCGGGACAGCGGCGAAGCGCGCCAGCGGGTCCGCGGGGTTTACGAGATTCCCGGTCGCGGCTATGGCGACAACCCCATGGCGCGGGTCAAGGCACTGTCCCCTGACGACTGGATCGTCACCCTGGACCTGAGCGCCGATGAGTACCACGGCGCCGAACAGGTCAAACGGGCGCTGGTGCGCTACTCGCTGAAGGTGGTGCGACTGGACATCGACCCGGAACGTAATCCCTTCGGTCTGGCGCTGGACTGCTACAGCGAAGCGCCGCAGCGCATTGGCCGCGCGCCCGATGACAACAGCGAGGAATCCTCACCATGAAACGATGGCTGTGCAGCGCCCTGCTCTTGCTGGTTAGCCCGCTGGCCAATGCCGTGGAGATTCTGCGCTGGGAACGCCTGCCACTGGCCGTGCCGTTGCAGGTCGATCAGGAACGGGTGGTGTTTATCGAGCGCAACGTCCGTGTTGGCCTGCCCGCGTCACTGCAAGGCAAGCTGCGGGTACAAAGTGCTGGCGGCGCACTGTACCTACTGGCCAACGACGCAATTGCGCCCAGCCGTTTGCATCTGCAGGACGCCGACGACGGCACGCTGATCCTGCTGGACATCGCCGCCGAACCCGCCAAGGACAACGAAGCGCCGCTGGAGCCGGTACGAATTGTCGAGGCTGAACGGGCGACGCCTCGCGATAAGGTCGGCTCCTCCGTTTCACGCCCCGCCCCACCTACACCGCTGCCTGTGGCGCTGACCCGCTATGCCGCGCAAAGCCTGTATGCCCCTCTTCGCACGCTTGAGCCGGTACCCGGTTTGGGGTCGGTGCCTCTGCGTGATGACCTGGTACTGGATACCTTGATGCCGGAACGGCCTCTGGCCTACCGGGCGCTGGCCGCGTGGCGACTGGAGGATTTGTGGGTCACGGCAGTGCGCCTGCGCAATACCTCATCACACTGGATCGAACTGGATCCGCGGCGGCTGCAAGGAGATTTCATCGCAGCCACCTTCCAGCACCCCGACCTTGGCCCCAAGGGTGAAGCCACCGACACCACGGTGGTGTACCTGGTCACACGCGGCCATGGCCTGGCCGGATCGCTGCTGCCGATGATAAGTCCCGTGGATGCGGCATTGAACCTGCCCTGGAGCCGCGACGATGAAGAGTAACGGCCTGCTCAAGTGGCTGATGCTGCCGCTGATCCTGTTGCTGCTTTATGTGGGCATAAAGTGGACCGGATCGTCGCGCGAGGGTGTGGGTGACGGCACCCGCGTCGATCCGCTGAGCCGTGATGAAATGCAGGCGCTGGGCATCGAGGGCGACACCCCGCGCGATACCGTCGCCACGCTGGTGGCCCAGGTCAAACAGCTGCGCGGCGAATTGCAGGGCGCGCTGAAAGCCAATCAACAGGAGAAAGCCGAGAACGAACGTCTGCGTCAGCGCGAGGGCACGATTGAACAGCGCGTACAAAGCGCGCTACAGGACGGGCGCGAGCAGTTGAGCGAGACCCAACGCCAAACCAGCGGCCTGATCGAGGATCTGCAGCGGCGGCTGGAGTCGATGGGCACCACCGATCTGCCCGTGGGCCTGGGACTAGAAGACGGCGATGGCCAAGGCTTGATACGTGATGGGTTGATCTGGATCGAGCCGCAGGATGGCCGCGATCCCAGCGCCAAGCCGCGCAAGCCGTTGGGCTTCCCCACCTCCTTTGGCCCCGCACAAAAGCCACTGGACGACACGGCCGCCCGACTCGACGCAGCGGGCAAGGCGTTGCAAGGGAAATCCGCACTGCAACCGATCTACACCGTGCCGGCCAATGCCACGCTGATGGGCTCGGTGGCGATGACCGCGCTGGTCGGCCGCGTGCCGGTGGATGGCACGGTCAACGACCCCTACCCGTTCAAGGTGCTGATCGGCCCGGACAACCTGACCGCCAACGGCATCGACCTGCCGGACGTGGCCGGCGCGGTGGTCAGCGGCACAGCCTCGGGGGACTGGACGCTGTCGTGCGTGCGTGGGCAGATCCGCTCGCTGACCTTTGTGTTCCGCGACGGCACAGTCCGCACGGTGCCCTCGAAGGGCCCCAAACGTGAGAGCGATGACGATGAGCAGAACAGCGACACCCGTCAGGGGCTGGGTTGGATCAGCGACCCGTATGGCATTCCCTGCGTGACTGGCGAACGGCGCAGCAACGCCCAGCAGTACTTGGGCTCGCAGGCGCTGATCACCGCAGCAGGTGCCGGGGCGGCGTCCTTGATTCAGGGCAACAACAGCATGACCTATGCCAGCCCGGGTAATCCGCTGGGCACGGTGGGCATCACCACCAACGAGGCGCTGGGGCGGATTCTGGCCGGGGGCGTGCAAGAGATGGCGCAGTGGGTCAACAAACTCTATGGCCAGGCCTTCGCCGCGGTGTATGTGCAGCCCGGCGCCAAGGTCGCAGTGCATATCGAGCGGGCGATCAATGTCGACTACCACCCGAGCGGGCGCCGGGTCGATCACAAGCAAGGAGACAACGGCCATGTCGTTGAACTGGATTAAATCCGCGCTGCTGTCCGCTTTGCTGGTGCTGAGCGGCTGCGCTACCAATCCGGAAAAACTGCTGCCCCATGGAGATGCGACCATGCTGGACATCTGGAACCAGGAGACGGCTGGCGGTAGCGATGCATCTAGCCGCAGGCTGCTCGACGCCCGGCAGACCCTGCGCCGACCTTTGCAATCACCGGTGCCGGTGATCGATCAAACCGGCTACACCCGTACCGCACAGAGCGAGATTTACCGCCAGTTCCAGCGCCTGCCCAACCCGGATCTAGTGCTGTATGTGTTCCCACACCTGAGCGGCAGCGAGTCGGTGCCGGTACCCAGTTACAGCACGGTCTTCCCGCTGTACCAACGGGTGCAATACGCCTTGCCCGGCGAACGGGTCGAGGATTACTGATGAAGCGCGTGCACCGTCGGCCCGGTGATGCCTGGCAGCGCTATCTGGCGCGGTTGCGTGGCCGGGGCATTCCCGCGCCGGGGCGTGATAACTCCCGTCACCCAGCCACCCGTGCCGACGAACAACGCCTGTATGCCGCCCCGCCCTCCTTTGTTGATCTGCTGCCCTGGGTCGAATACCTGCCCGGTTCGCAGAGCCTGCTGCTGGAGGACGGGCAGTCAGTAGCGGCGTTTTTCGAACTGAGCGCGGTCGGCACCGAGGGCCGCGAAACCGAGTGGCTGTGCACCGTACGCGATGCGCTAGAAAACGCCTTGCAAGACAGCTTCGATGAACTGGATCAGCAGCCGTGGGTGGTGCAGCTGTACGCCCAGGACGAGACCGATTGGGCTGACTACCTGCACGGGCTACAGGCTTACATGCACCCGCGAGCGCAAGGCACGGCGTTCAGTGACTTCTATTGCCGCGTGATGCGGCATCACCTGCACGCCGTGAGCAAGCCCGGCGGTCTTTTCGAGGATAGCACCGTCAGCCACCTGCCGTGGCGCGGCCAGCACCGCCGCACACGCTTGATGGTTTATCGGCGCACGGCGGGCACACCGTCACGACGAGGCTTGCCTGCGGAAGCCGCCTTAACTGCCGTCTGTGAACGCCTGCTCGGCGGGCTCGCCAATGCCGGTATTCATGCGCGCCGGCTGGATGGCGTGGCGATCCACGCCTGGCTGCTGCGCTGGTTCAACCCCAACCCGCAGTGGCTGGGTACGGACGCCGAGGTCCGGCGGCGGTTCTATCGGCTGGCGGATTTGCCTCAACATCCTGCCGCTGACGAACTGGAACTGGCCAGCGGTACCGACTTCGCCCAGCGCCTGTTCTTTCGTCAACCGCGCTCAGATACACAACACGGCGTGTGGTGGTTCGATGAACAACCACATCGGGTCGTCACTGTGGATCGGCTGCGCAGCCCACCGGGCATTGGTCATCTGACTGGCGAGACCGCCAAGGGCGGCGATGCCTTGAACGCGGTGTTCGACCAACTGCCGGAAGACACCGTGCTGTGCCTGACCCTGGTCATCACTCCGCAAGATCGGCTGGAAGCCCAGCTCAACCACCTGAGCCACAAATCTGTCGGCGATACGCTGGATTCGCAGCAGACCCGCGAGGATGTCGAGAAGGCCCGCAGCTTGATCGGCCGTTCGCACAAGCTCTATCGCGGGTCACTGACGTTCTACCTGCGCGGTCAAGACCTGCCCGAACTGGACGCCCGTGGCATAAAACTGGCCAATGTCCTGCTCAATGCAGGCCTGCAGCCGGTGCGTGAAGAAGACGAGGTTGCCCCACTCAACAGCTACCTGCGCTGGCTGCCCTGCGTGTTCGACCCGGAGCAGGACAAACGTCAGTGGTACACGCAACTGATGTTCGCCCAGCACGCGGCCAATCTGGCGCCGGTCTGGGGCCGCAGCGAGGGCACCGGCAACCCTGGCATCACCCTGTTCAACCGCGGCGGTGGGCTGATCACTTTCGATCCGTTGAACCGCCTCGATCGGCAGATGAACGCGCACCTGTTCCTGTTCGGCCCCACCGGCTCGGGCAAGTCGGCGACCCTGAACAACCTGCTCAACCAGATCACCGCGATCTACCGACCCCGGCTGTTTATCGTCGAGGCCGGCAACAGCTTCGGTCTGTTTGCCGACTTCGCCCAACGCCTGGGCCTGAGCGTGCACCGGCTCAAGCTGGCCCCCGGCGCCGGGGTCAGCCTGGCCCCGTTCGCCGATGCCCGGCGGCTGGTGGACGCTCCCGGCCGGGTCAAAACCCTGGACGCCGAAGCCCTCGACGACGACGGCACCGAACAGGAAGATCAACGTGATGTACTCGGCGAGCTGGAAATCACCGCGCGGTTGATGATTACCGGCGGCGAGGACAAGGAAGAACAACGCCTGACCCGCGCCGACCGCAGCCTTATTCGCCAGAGCATCCTCGACGCCGCCCACCTTTGCGCCCAGCAACAGCGCACGGTATTGACCGAAGATGTGCGCAACACTCTGCGCACTGCCGGACAGGATCTGGCGCTACCCGAATCGCGGCGCATTCGCCTGCTGGAAATGGCAGATGCGATGGACCTGTTCTGCCAGGGCAGTGACGACGAACTGTTCAACCGCGACGGCACACCCTGGCCCGAGGCCGATGTAACCCTGGTGGATCTGGCCACCTATGCCCGCGAAGGCTACAACGCGCAACTGTCGATCGCCTATATCTCGCTGATCAATACGGTCAACAACCTAGCCGAACGCGACCAGATGCTCGGCCGCCCAATCATCAACGTCACCGACGAGGGCCATATCATCACCAAAAATCCGCTGCTCGCTCCCTACGTGGTCAAGATCACCAAGATGTGGCGCAAGCTTGGCGCCTGGTTCTGGCTGGCCACACAGAACCTCGACGACCTGCCCAAGGCCGCCGAGCCGATGCTGAACATGATCGAATGGTGGATCTGCCTGAGCATGCCGCCGGATGAAGTAGAGAAGATCGCCTGCTTCCGGGCCCTGACCCCGGCACAGAAAGCGCTGATGCGCTCGGCGCGCAAGGAAGCTGGCAAGTTCAGCGAGGGGGTGATTTTGTCCAAGTCGATGGAAGTGCTGTTCCGCGCCGTGCCGCCCAGCCTGTATCTGGCCATGGCGATGACCGAGCCGGAGGAGAAGCATCAGCGTCACCAGTTGATGCAGGCCCATGGTATCGATGAACTGTACGCTGCGCTCCGAGTTGCAGCCCAGCTGGATATGGACCGCGGGATCGAACCGCTGGTCGCCAACCTCCCGGAGCCTGACTGATTCGCAGTGCCGTGCTACAGCGACAAAACAAACACGACCGGCTAGTCATGCTATTTCATCGCATGAGCCGTTGACTATGATAGGCCTGCTTGGCCGAGTTCCAAAGCGCTTCGAAGGTATCCCAACTCATCAGACCGTTACCCCGTTTAAGATTAATGCTCATGCCCGGTACGCTCTCAAACAGATGCTCGTCCACCAGCTTCATAAAATCTGTACTGAAAGCATTGTTCAGCGGCACTGGATATTTTCCCACCCAGTAGATGGCGTGAGTGTAGAGATCAAGAACCCCTTCCTCAATCTTAGAGACATCGACCTCTGCAAGCTTTCTGAGCTCGTTCAACTTGTGCACGTTGCCAAACTTGATCGACTTGGACACGAGGATGGCCTTGTACATCAGTTCCATCGACAAACCACATAGCATCACGAAGACATCTTGAGAAGCCACCGACATTGAATATCCCTTGGGGAAGTCAAGCCACTCAGCGACCGCATCACTGTGCGAAATACTGTATTGAATTGCGCCGGCAGACGCCCGCATATCCGCCGACTTGTTGAACCAATAAGCTGGCTCCTGCCTACGCCTGTCAAATTCTTGCAGGGGATAGTCCATGATTACTCCATAGATTCGACCATCAATCATCCTCCATTTATAGCTGCTGGCGGCTTTTCTGGCGTATGGGGAGAAGTAAAAACTCACAATACTTACCAAAAAAGCGTTTTGCAGCCTATCGCATTGCAACTGGTATCCACCTACTCACCTCCCTCTACTGAATACAGAGCTAGCGGGGAAAAAACCGTGCCTGAACGTAGTGTCGCCGGACCTTACTGGTGGCCTGCCCAGGTGGTCACGATCTTCAAGACCACGACGAGCATTCTGCCCGTTGATCCGCCATTCCTACCGCCCGATTCCGGGCGCTACTCATCACACCCATGGGGTTCCTGCCCCTTGGGCCGGGACTCTGCCGTTTGTTCAGGAGATTCCCATGACAAAGTCACTATCCTCCCGCGATCCCTGGCCGCCGGACTCCCCCTCCACGGATCTATCAATCAACGAAGATAATTTGATCCATCAAGCTCTTAGCGTTCTGGAGCAGCGCGTGTTCCAACGGGGTCCCCACCTCGAAAGCTCAAAAGACGTCCGTGACTATCTACGCCTGAAATTGGCAGGTGAAAAAAATGAAGTGTTTGCCGTGCTTTTCCTCGACAGCAAACATCGCATTATCACCTTCGAGCTGCTTTTTAACGGCACAGTCAACTGCGCAACAGTGCATGCGCGATACGTTGTAGAGCGCACATTGGCGCACAACAGTGCCGCCGTTATTCTGGTTCATAACCATCCGTCGGGCTGCTCTGAGCCCAGCAACAACGACGTGATACTCACCCATGAGCTGAAAAGGCTTCTGGAAAGCATTCAAGTCCGCGTCCTAGACCACTTTGTTATCGGCAAGGGTGAGCCCTATTCGTTTGCCGAGTCCGGTCGGCTTTAACAGCCCACTCTTCCTTGTACGCACATTGTGCTAACATAAAAACATCATTATTGGAGATTCTGACGATGACTATCCTTACGTCGCGCAGCTCCCGACTCGGTCTGCGCACAACCCCGCAACAAGATATCGTCTTGCGCAGGGCGGCCAAACTGGCCAACAAATCGCTGACTGATTTTATCCTCGACAGCGCCTATCAAGTCGCGGAGCAGACCTTGCTCGATCAAAGGTTGTTCCTCCTTGATGGCGAACAAGCAGAGGCCTTTATCGAGTTGCTCGACCGTCCTGCTAAAGATAATCCTGGCCTGCAAGACCTGCTGGGCCGTCCTGCTCCCTGGAGCAACTGATGCTTCGAGCCCCGCAGCCGCTGGATTCCAGCCATGTGCTGGAACCCTTCGACTGCGGTAAACCGGTGCTAAACGAGTGGCTGATTCGACATGCCCGCCACGCACAATCCAGTGGCTCGGCCAGGACGTTTGTCGTGCTCGACGAACAGCGACTGGTTGGGTACTTCAGCCTGACCGTTGGCCAGGTTGATGTGCTCACCGCCCCCGAACGAATCAGCCGGGGGATGGGTCGCTACCCTATCCCCGTGGCAATTCTGGCGCGGATGGCTGTGTCGCAGTCAGATCAGGGCCGCGGTATTGGTGTTGGCATGCTTCGCGAAGCAATTGCGCGCACCCTGACAGTGTCTGATCAAGTGGGAGTAAGAGCTCTGCTCACCCATCCGCTGGATGATGAGGCAGCGCAGTTCTATCGGCGGTTTGGCTTTGAATCCTCACCGGTCAGCGAGTCGCAACTGCTGTTGCTGCTCAAGGATGCTCGCAAACTACTGGCAAACTAATCACGCGACCTAGCTCTTCCTAAAGCGCCCTGACCGGGCGCTTTTTTCATCGGCCAACATCAAAAGGGTCATCGACAGCATCGCCTTCTGTAGAGACAGCATGACCGCGCCATTCTTTACTGCCCTCTGACTCTTCGGTTGAGTGGTAAACCCATGCACAAGCTACCTCAACTACAGCGAGTGGCATTGGTCCTGCTCGTCAGCACGGGCAATGCATCAGCGATTGACAGCGCAACAGTGACGACCTCAAGCCTGTCCCCAGCCTGCCTGGCTTACCGCGTAGTCGGCGTCTGCTATTGGCTGCGTTGCAGCGCATTCGGTTGCAAGGTCAAAACCTCACTGAAGGTTCGGCATTATGTGCCCGACGCCGTAGTCTCAGCGTATTCCAACACAGGCGCCAACCCCTGGCGTGAGGTAGCGCTGACAAGTCCGGCCAATACCACAGCGCAAGGCGGCGGTGACAGCACGATTAATCAAAACCACGAAAACACTTTGCTCAAGTTCAAGAATGCCGATGTGATCGGTCATCCCGGCACGTTGTTGTTCAGTCGCTTTGCCAGCCAGTTTGGCTATAGCTGCGCCGGAGCTGGAGTCCCCTTTATGCCTTATCTGCTGAGTACCTTCGACACTCTGGCCTGGCGGTATAACCTGCCTGAAATGCTCTATCCGGAGGCACTGATTCCAGGCCGTCGTGAAGTAGGGTCAATGGCCTCTGGTGATGTATGGGGCAATCTCTATCCACGCGGAGGCTTTGTACAGCAGGCCGATGACTACAAGGCCTCTGCCGTGGTCGCTCAACGCGCCGGTGATGCCATCACTCGGCGCGGTCAACCGCATCTGTACCAGCCGTTGCTGGCCAAAGCCCAACCGGGCTACTGGCCTGCTGGAGAGTTGCTTGAAAGCAATGCCAGCAGCGGCCAATGGCAACGACTACAACCTGATCAGTCAATGAACTGCGCTGTATTTCCGCACGCGGGCGTACTGCCGCAGGCCGAAGACGGTGCCTATGTCTGGGCCTTGTGGCGGCCGTACAGTTGCTGCAAAAAACAGGGCCAGTTGTTTCTGGGCAGTACCGAGTGGAGCCAGTGAACGATGAATACGTTCTGCCACACTCGCCTCTTCCTGCTTTGCTTCTGCCTCGCCGCAATCAGTTCTCCTGCTTTTAGCAACGATCAAAACACCGGCATTCACGGTAGCGTGATCGGCGATGACGTGCTCTATAGCATCGGTGGTGGGCGCGCTGTACCTATGGGCCCCGGGGCCAACATGCGCAGTTTGAGTGTGGGGGTAGGCTGGAACAGCAATTTGATTTGCGGTGACATGAACCTGCAAACCACGCTGCAGAACCAGTTGAACGGGATCACCAACGGCTTCCAGTCGATCATGAGCAACGTGATTCAGAACGCCACCAGCGCTGTGGCGTCCCTGCCCGCCCTGATCATCCAGCGTGCCAATCCCGGGCTTTATAACTTGCTGACCAACGGGATTTTGCAGGCCCGACTGGACTTCGATCGCTCCAAGACCACTTGCCGTGCCATTGCCAATCGCATGGCCGATATTGCCGGTAAGCAGTCAGGTTGGGAGCAATTGGCCGAGGGCATGGCCTTGAAGGATGCAACGAACAAGGCCGATGCGGTGGCAGCTATCGAGCAGACCGAAGCCAAACGCGGCAATCAGGGCGTACCCTGGGTCGGTGGAAGCCAGGCTGGCGGCAGCGGCCAGGCGCCGATCAAAGTAGTCAGCGATGTCACCCGCGCCGGTTACAACCTGCTCAATGGCCGTAATGTCACTGATACCTCTCCGATACCCCATGCCAACTGCGGTGGGCGTTTGAGCTGCCAGAGTTGGACCTCGCCACAGGCGGCGGCCGACTGGGCCAACCGGGTATTGGGCGAACATATTCAACGTACCTGCGATGGATGCAACAAGACCGACAGCACCGCTGGCACAGGGCTGACTCCACTGATCCAGGATGAATACGACACCAAGCTTAGAGCGCTTCAGGATCTGATCAACGCACGCGTGCCCACCACACTAGCCAATCTGGAGGCCGCCAGCAGCAACGCTTTACCGATCACTCGCGGTCTAATCGAGGCATTGCGCGATGAACCTGATCAGGATCTGCTGGGCCAACGATTGGCCTCTGAGGTGGCCTTATCCAGCGTGCTGGAAAAAGCCCTGCTGCTGCAACGTACCCTGCTGACGGGGCGTCAGGAGCCCAATATTGCTGCCAATGCACTGGCGCAGCAGGCCGTTGCTCAGGAAAGCGATTTACTGACCCTTGAAATTCAAAATCTAAAAACCGAACTGGAGATGCGCCGTACGCTGCTGGCCAACGCTCCTAGCGAAATATTGAGGCGTAGCCAGGCGCGAACCGAAGGCTCACGCGGTGTATATCAGGGCGATCCCGTACGCAATCGCGTTGAGCAAATCGAACGGCCTGTCGACGATAGTCGCTGATATGCACAAGCCCGATTTGAAGTATCTGCGACCCTTGAGCAATGCCCTCGCCTGGGCCCTGTTGCTGTTGATGGCCGCAGTGATGCTCAATGTGCTGGGCGATATGCAGTCCTGGCGCGACTGGGTCCGTGATCATGCACTGGGCTTGCTGCTATGGCGGATGGGGCTGTATGCCGTTCTGATATATGGCTGGTTGCGGATGCGCACGCGATTGCTGCTACGCGGGGCGCAAATCCGCCCTCGCCTGCGCCGTACTGAAGTAGCAGGCATCGCCGCACTGGTGCTGCTGGAGATCAGTAATATCCTGTCCGGTCTGGAGGCCCCATGAGCCTGAGCACCACTGACTATTTGGAGTATTACCTGACGCTGGTGGGCTGGATCGTCAACAACGGGCTGTGGCAGGTATTGGTCGCCAGCGGCGTATTCGCCCTGCCGTTTTTGGCCATCATCCTGCAGGAGTGGTTGCGCGCCCGCGCCGAAGGCGCCGATGAAGGCAACAAGGGCGTGCTCTCGGCGATGAGAATTGAGAACCGGGTATGGGTGGCCATTGTGGTGATCCTGTTCGCCGGCATCCCGTTTATACCGGTAGATCTGAACACCTTGCAGTTCGACGAAAGCCGATCAAACCAGTGTCAGGTGCGCGTCGCATCCCCCAGTGAAACCGGCTGGAGCAATGCATTCACGACCCTGAACAACCAAAGCGCCGAAGTGCCCGTGTGGTGGTTCTTTATCCATTCGCTGTCCAAGGCTGTGACAGGTGCAGCGGTTGCGTCCATCCCTTGCGAGGTCGATCTTCGACAGATGCGCATGACCATCGACAGTGCACGTATCAATGACCCCTTGCTGGCCCAGGAAATCGCCGACTTCACCCGTGATTGCTACGCCCGTGCCCGCGCACGGCTGTTTATGGATCGTCCACGGCTGAACGACGATCAGATGAACGATGTCGCCTGGATCGGCTCTCGCTACTTTCTCGACAACCCGGACTTCTACGATCGCTATCGCTCCAGCACACCGCGACATTCCTGGCCATATGAGGCAAACCGCGATGCAGGACTGGCACAGGTGCCCAGCGGTGGAGGCTACCCCAGCTGCCAGCAATGGTGGGCAGACAAAGTCCTCGGCTTGCGCCCACGCTTGCTGCAGCAAGTGGAAGCGCCTGTGCTCACCCGTCTCGCGCGCTGGGCCGGTTTCGTATCCCGCAGCCAAGTGGATGACGCAGTGATTCGCGCCATTGTCGCGCCCAGACAACAGGCGATGAATCTCGGCCAGGTGTATAGCGATTACGGCGGCCAAGTGGAAAAAAGTATCGACAACATGATCACCCGCACTGCGGCCAATGTGGGTCTGACAGTAGGTTCATTGGGATTCTTCCCGGCCATGGACGTAGTACGCCAGGCGCTGCCGATGGTGCTGTCGTTCCTGAAAATGGCCATGGTTATTTGCCTGCCATTGGTTCTGGTGATCAGCACCTATGACTTGAAGACGCTGGTTACTACGAGCTGCGTGCAGTTTGCCCTATTCTTTGTGGACTTCTGGTTTCAGCTCGCACGCTGGATCGATAGCACCATCCTTGATGCGCTCTACGGCAGCGCCGCGTCGCAAAACGACTTCAGTGTGCTTTTCGGGTTGAATGATTCATTTGGGGATATGTTGCTGAATTTTGTGATGGGTACGATGTTTTTGGTACTTCCAATGTTCTGGGTTGCTGCACTTTCCTGGACAGGCATCCGTGCCGGAGGCGCCATGCAGGGACTGATGGAAGGTACTAAAGGTGCTGCACAGGCGACTTCACAAGGATCCGCGAGCGCTTCAAAAGCCATTAGATAGAAAACAATTATTTATCATCAAAACGAGAATCAGGATCATCGTTATAGTCGATCGGATCATAAAAACCTCCGAGACGATGATCCTGATCCTCATTCCCAAACGGTCGGACGTCTGGAATAGGAAGGAGGGAGAAAACGACTGTCGCCGCTACTACCAAAACGATCCAGAACGACAAATAGAACAAGGCAGTGATCAGTGCAATACGTACCGACCAACTCAGCAGAAAAACAATCACCTTAGGTACATGCTTGGCGCGTAGCCAATTCCACAAGCGGCGTTCCTGATTAACGCTTCTACGGCAGCTTTTGCCCAACCAGCGCCCAAAACGCTCAGCCTTACTGCTGCCGGGATAACGGTTCATGGCATTCACCTCTACAGCAGCGGGCTTTTCAGCACCTCATCGTGGAAGGATATGTTGCAACAAATACCACACCCGCTCTGCTTTTTGCGTGCCACTTATCAGCCAAAAAGGGCCGAAACGGCTGGGGCAAAAGGCACAACGGAAGGGACGCTAATAGGAAAGGCCCTATCCCGAAAAGGCAAAGGGTATTGCCACGCCCTGCACTACGGAGGTCGCCATGTTTCGCTGGCTCCCACACTGGAAAAAAGAATCTACAGCGCAATCCGACACTCACACCGAAGCGCCGCAACACTGGTGCCACCCACAATCCCCTGAAGAACTGCTGGCACCCCCCCATCGACAAGCACTGCTGGAGCAAATCTGGCAGCGTACCGCCGTATCACCTGCACATTTCGCAACGCTCTACCGTGGGCCATTGGCGCGTTACGCCGAACTGGTACAACTCTTCCCCGCCTCCGAGAGCCATCACCACGCCCATTCCGGTGGACTACTGGATCACGGCCTGGAAATCGTGGTGTGCGCATTGAAACTGCGCCAGTCATATCTGCTGCCACCGGGTACCCCGCCAGAGGTCCAGACCGAGCAGGCCGAGGCCTGGACCGCTGGCATCGCCTACGCTGCATTGCTGCACGATATTGGCAAACTGGTAACCGACTTGCTGGTGGAAGACTGCGATGGCCAGCATTGGCACCCCTGGCACGGCCCACTGCGTAAGCCCTACCGTTTCCGACACAATCCGCATCGGCAATATCGCCTGCATGGCGCGTCAACAGGACTGCTAGCTATTGCAGTACTCGGTCGCGAACCTCTGGATTGGCTCAGCGGTTTCCCAGAACTGTGGGCGATGCTGCTCCCCGCCTTGACTGGTCAGTATGAGCAGGCCGGTATTCTGGGCGAACTGGTTATCCGCGCAGACCAAGCTTCCGTGGCCCGAGCCTTGGGTGGCGATCCCGTTCAAGCCCTTGCCGCCCCTCGACACGCTTTGCAACGCAAACTACTTGAAGGCCTACGCTACCTGGTGCGTAACGAATTCAAGCTTAACCAGCCCGAAGCATCGGACGGCTGGCTAACAGAAAGTGCCCTGTGGCTGGTCAGCAAGACCGCTTCGGACAAACTGCGCGCTCACCTGTTGTCCCAAGGCATCAGTGGTATCCCCGAACGCAACACCACCCTGTTCAACATCCTGCAAGAACATGAACTGGTAATGGAAAGCCCTGCAGGCAAAGCCATCTGGAGAGCGACCGTGCACAGCGACAGCGGCTGGACTCAGACCTTTACCCTGCTCAAGCTGGCACCCTCATTGATCTGGGAAGCAGAACAACTCCCGACAGCATTTGCGGGTCGTGTCGTGATGGAGGTAGCCGCAACCGCTGAGTCAACCGACATCCCAGCAGCAAACAGCGAGTCAACTCCACAGGAGCTACATGGACTGCAGTTCGTCAAATGGCTACGCGATAGCCTGCACCAACAACGCCTGGCCCTGAACAACGCTAAAGCCCTTTTGCACACGGTCGACGGAACCCTGTTTTTGGTCAGTCCCGGGATCTTTCATCGCTACCTGCAGGAGCACCCAGAAATCACCCAGCGCTTGAAACACAAAGTCTCAAGCGATTGGCAATGGCTGCAAAAACAGTTCGAACAATTGGGGATGCACCGCAAGCGCTCCGACGACCTGAACTTATGGACCTGCGATGTACATGGACCTCGTAAGGGCAAGCGCTTGCATGGCTACCTTTTGCTTAACCCACGGCACATTTTGCCGGATGTGCCATTCGACAATCCTTATCTGGCATTGATCTCTGCAGAGAAACAGCCAGAGTGAGTTGTTGTCGCTTCAGGGGAATCTATGATCCGCCAATATGAATCTATTTGAGCCTGACCTGATAGGCAGAAAACGGCCGAATCTGTTGAAAAAGTCGATAATGGTTTCCACGGCAAATAAAGTTCGCGTTTGAGATAGAAATCTTTACTTTGAGGAGAGGTTTCCGGCCTCAGATTTTTGCGTAGCCGCGCTCAACCTTCTGATCCAAATGCTCAACATGCTGGAGCAACTGCGCAGCCAAGCTGCGCAGTTGTTCCGTATTGAGTTGATCGAGGGAAGTAGTAGGAGTCATGGCGCCGACTTTGACTGACCCTCATCTCGATGTCTGTCAGCCATGTCCTCTAAAGCATACGGACTGCTCCGGTAGATCCAAGTCGCTGCCAGGGAAGCCCGATTACCAGCGCCTGAAGCTGTTCGGGGCTGAACTCCATGTGGGCGCCATGTCGACTGCTGGGCCAGTGAAATTTTCCTTGGGTCAGTCTGCGAGCAGCCAGCCAAACGCCAAACCCGTCATGTACCAGGACTTTAATGCGAGTAGCGCGCCGGTTTGCAAATAGATAAGCGCAGTGCGGCTGCGCCGCACCAAAGACTGCAATGACGCGAGCCATCGCGGTCTCAGTGCCGGCGCGCATATCCATCGGTTCGGTGGCCAGCCAGATCGCATCGATGCGAATCATGGAGCAAGCCCACGAACAAAACGGGCGCAACCCTCGGGATCGGAGGATGGCCATTTCACCGTGATGGTTTGCTCACCAAAAGGCAGCTCAATGATCACTGACGGTTCAGTCGCTCGCTTTGGGGCGACCTTTATCGGTACGAACTCCGGCAGCGTTGCGGGCGGTTGATCTCGATAAAGCGGCAGCCACTTACGGATCACGTTGGCATTGATGCCGTGACTGATGGCAACGCTGGAGATGGAGGGGTCGCGGTAGGGATGGCAGTTACCTGCCACCCCCCGCACAGATCCGTACGTGCGGAACTACCGCATACGGCTCCTGCCTTGGGTGCGTGACGCGAAGCGATCCTCAGGATACGGGTGTGCGTTCTTTGGGCTCGGTATGTAGTGATCTGTAAGCAACCCGAAGCGAGACCATTGCAGCCGATTTCGCTGGCTGCGTCGCCCGAGAGCCTGACGCCAATATCGGCATATGGCCTTCCTGAAGCCACTCAATAGCTTCAAGTTTCCTGGCACCGCGTGGTAATTGAAGTAACCACTTACCACCCGAGTGAGCCATTGCCCTTGAGCCCGGATGGGTTCATGACGTCGGCGCTTCAGCTCATCCCGAATAGCCAGCAGCGTCGCACGCATTCGCTTCTTGACCGTCAGGCGCAGTATTTGAAACCCACCGCTTCTGTTGGTACTACAACAGTGCGTGAAACCCAGGAAGTCAAATGTCTCCGGTTTACCTAATCCTCGCTTCCTACGATTTCTCGCAGCAAAACGACCAAACTCAATCAGCCGTGTCTTCGAGGCGTTTAGGGATAAACCGAACCTGGCCAAGCGTTCCTGCAACTGCACCAGAAACTGCTGAGCCTGCCATTGCGTCCTGAAACCCACCACGCTGTCATCCGCGTAGCGCACAACAATCACATCGCCACGGGCGTGGCGCTGGCGCCACTGCCTTGCCCACAGATCCAGTACGTAGTGAAGATAGATATTCGCCAGTAACGGCGATATCACTGCGCCTTGGGGCGTCCCCTTGGTCGCAGCCATCCTACGGCCATCCTCCATAATACCCGCCTGAAGCCATTTGCAGATAAGGCCGAGCAGGCGCCGGTCTGCAATCCGGTGTCCCAGAAACATCAGCATCCATTCATGGTCGATCTCATCAAAGAACGACGTGATATCCGCATCCAATAACCAGTTCACCTTCTGGCCCTTGAGCGCCACCGTCAACGCATCCAGCGCATCGTGCTGGCTACGTCCCGGCCGAAACCCATACGAGAATCCTAGAAAGTCTTCTTCATAGATCGCATTCAAAACGGTAACGACCGCCTGCTGTACGATCTTGTCCTCAAGAGAGGCAATGCCCAGCGGACGCTGCATGCCGTCGGCTTTGGGAATATAGACCCGCCGCGACGGCGTTGCTCGATAGGCACCACTGTGAAGCCTTGCGTGCAAATCGCTCACCCGCCGGAGAAGACCTTCCTCATATTCTCGCCACGACATGCCATCCACTCCCACCGCTGCATCGCGACGAAGGGCATAGAAGCTCTGCGCCAATAACTGCGGTGTGATGTGGTGCAGCAATGCCGTGAACTGCATGCCCTTGTTCCTTCGGGCTGCTTCACGTACACCTTCAAGTCCCGTCGACGCGCAACTGATCCGGCTCAGTGTCCGGGGCGCGGGGGGTATGTCGGTGTTTCCCTTGGCTACGTCCCTTTCCTCCACTATCTCCGCCGGGCTTGGCCCTTTGTTCAATGGCTTCTCAGGTACTACGGACGTATCCGACTTCTCAGCGACGTAGACAGCAGGGTTACGGCTTTTGGCCTTTCCCGCTCCGCCCGGTGCTTGCGCACCGGGCACCGCTGAGATCTCCCAGTTTCTGTGCGAAGGACTTCCCGACGTGCACAGGGTCTCCGACCGCGCGGGATCAGAGCATGACTGGCGTATAACGCCATGCTCCGTATTGCCTTCTGCTTCGCTTAACAGCATCGGCATCCCGGATTCCTGATTACGCGGCTCAATGGCTGGCCCATCGGTTTCCCCTGTCAACGCTTCACCCTGCACCTCACGGTGCAACATGCATGACTCGGGGTCTGGTTGATTCGCCATTTCTTACCAGTATCGAACTTTCATCGACTATCCTCCGCCAGCTTTAACTGGCGCACTAAGCGTCCGGTTATACCGTCTGGTTTTTTGGCTGTGGCTGTTCAAAACAGCGAGATATCCAACGTCAGCCCGCGGGTCATGTGTAGCCTGTACTATATTGTTTGTCTGATCCTAGGTGTAAGGCTTGATGCCTTGTCTTGATAAACTTTTGACCTTCGCCACTGCTCCCTATCCGAGGATTTCTCATGACAAATCAATCCACTTTGATCGAGTTGGTTCGAGAGACAAATCCGGAATTACTAAAGTCTTTGAATGACCTACTCCCCCAGCTTTCCATGAATGCGAAGGCAATGACAATGCAAGAGTTGCAGCTGATCGTAGATGCTGAATGCTCTGATCTCTTCGTAGTGAGGGGGGCAGGTGGAGGAAAAATCTTGGGGGCGCTAACCCTCATTCATTTCCGTATTCCGACAGGTGTTCGTGCTTGGATCGAGGATGTAGTTGTGGATGCTGGTGCCCGGGGGCTGGGAGTCGGCAAAGCGCTCATTCAGGCAGCTGTAGAAAGAAGTCATGCTATGGGCGCAAAAACACTGGATCTTACGTCTAACCCAAATCGAGAATCCGCTCATCGTTTATACGAGGGGGCAGGATTTTCTGTTCGAGAAACAAAGGTATATCGCTATCTCCCCGCTTGATGGATATCTGCAACGATTAGCTTCCCTGCTTGACCCAGCGAAAAGGGAGCAAATCGGTAATTTCACTTGCTCGCTGCGTCGGCAGGCGAGTCAGCACATCTTTCAGATACGCATACGGATCATGTCCGTTGAGTTTGGCCGACTGGATCAGGCTCATTAGCGCCGCCGCACGCTGACCGCTGCGTAACGACCCCGCGAAGAGCCAGTTTTTGCGCCCAAGAGCCCAAGGCCTGATTTGGTTTTCGCACCAGTTGTTATCAATGGGTACAGCCCCGTCATCGAGGTAGCGCGACAGCGCCGCCCAGCGCTTGAGGCTGTAATCCAAGGCTTTGGTGATGGCAAACCCCTCAAACACAAGCTCACGCTGGGCGATCATCCAGGCATGCAAGGTCTGCATCAGCGGGGCTGCTTTTTCCTGGCGTATTCGTCGTCGCTCATCAGGCTCCAGGTCTCGAACTTCGCGCTCAACCTCGTATATAGCAGCGATGTACTGCAACGCCTGCTCCGCGAGGATGCTTTTTTTGGTGGCGTGTAATTCGTAGAACTTGCGCCGGGCATGGGCCATGCAGCCGATTTCAGTCACGCCCAGAGCAAAGCTGGCTTTGTAGCCGCCGTAGTCGTCGCTGACCAACTTGCCTTTCCAGTCGCCCAGAAAGTTGCGGGCATACTCACCCGAACGACCAGGGCTGAAGTCGTAAACCACTGCCTGAGTATCGGCAGTCGAGGTCGTCGCATAGGCCCAAACGTAGGCCCGATGTGTTTTCTTCGAGCCTGGTGCAAGCATCTGCACCGGTGTTTCATCGACGTGCACCACATCGTGCTTGAGCACTACTTCACGCAGCGCATCGACCAGCGGCTGCAGTTGCACACCGCAAGTACCGACCCACTGGGCCAAGGTTGAGCGCGGAATGGCCAAGCCAGCCCGGCCAAAGATTTTCTCCTGGCGATACAGCGGCAAATGATCGGCGTACTTCGCGATCATCACTTGGGCCAGTAGGCCTGCTGTGGGGATGCCTTTATCAATGACCTGCGCGGGAACCGGTGCCTGGATCAAGGTTTCGCAGGCGTTGCAGACCCACTTGCCACGCACATGTCGTTCAACGCTGAACACGCCCGGCGTGTAGTCGAGCTTTTCACTGACGTCTTCGCCGATGCGCTTGAGGGCGCAGCCGCATTGGCATTGGGTGTTTTCGGGCTCGTGGTGGATCAGCATGCGTGGAAATTCGGCAGGTAATGCGGTGCGCTTGGGCTTCTGGCGCGCTGGAGTTGACGCTGATTTCGGTGCCAGAATTTCAAGCTCGGCCTCAATAGCCGCGATATCGGTGTCGATCAGGTCATCGAGTAAACTGGCTTGGTCGGGGCTAAATGACTCAGCGCGCTTGGCGAAGCGATGGCGCTTGAGCTGAGCTATTTCGTGGATAAGCTGCTGGTTTCGGGTTTTGTGGTGCAGGACTTCTTTATCGAGTCGTTCGATATTTTGAAGCAACTGCGCAGCCAAGCTGCGCAGTTGTTCAGTATTGAGTTGATCGAGGGAAGTGGTAGGAGTCATGGCGCTGACTTTGACTGACCCTCATCTCGATGTCTGTCAGCCATGTCCTCTAAAGCAGACGGACTGCTCCGCTAGATCCAAGTCGCTGCCAGGGAAGCCCGATGACCAGCGCCTGAAGCTGTTCGGGGCTGAACTCCATTTGGGCGCCATGTCGACTGCTGGGCCAGTGAAATTTTCCTTGAGTCAGTCGGCGAGCCGCCAGCCAAACGCCAAACCCGTCATGTACCAGGACTTTAATGCGAGTGGCGCGACGGTTCGCAAACAGATAAGCGCAGTGCGGCTGCGCCGCACCAAAGACTGCAATGACGCGAGCCATCGCGGTCTCAGTGCCGGCGCGCATATCCATCGGTTCGGTGGCCAGCCAGATCGCGTCGATGCGGATCATGGAGCAAGCCCACGAACAAAACGGGCGCAACCCTCGGGATCGGAGGATGGCCATTTCACCGTGATGGTTTGCTCACCAAAAGGCAGCTCAATAATCACTGACGGTTCAGTCGCTCGCTTTTGGGCGACCTTTATCGGTACGAACGCCGGCAGCGTTGCGGGCGGTTGATCTCGATAAAGCGGCAGCCACTTGCGGATCACGTTGGCATTGATGCCGTGACTGATGGCAACGCTTGAAATGGAGGCGCCGGGTTGCAGGCATTCCTGGACAACCTGGGCTTTGAACGACTTGGGGTAAGAGCTTCGTTGGCGCATTTAAGGGCTATCGCGTCCGCTTAAAAATAGGCGGACAACATCGCCCTTAATTTAGGCATTCGGAAGGTGTGTTGGCCGTTCCCTTACCATACTGTCATCGAACTACACGAGCTAAAAATCAACGGTGTTGAATCGGAAGCGGCGTGAACGATCAACCGGATAGGCAGTACAATCTACTTTCACTTTGTTTACATGATGGACTTCCAGAGATTCTGGCAGAACCTCTAATGTCTCTGGTCGCGGTTTCTCATTAGTATCCAAGTTCTTCTGATAGTGTGCTTGGGTCGTGGTCGCGGTTACCTGATCCTCTGGATTGGGAATCTCCTCGATTACGCTGTAGTCGGGATAACAGCCATCCTCATCGTAGTAAGCTGTGTTTGCGATCAAGCTCGTTCCTTCTGGCAAAACAGTACCCTTGACACGAGATGCCTTGTGAAAAAGCACAATGTTTTCTCCCTTCTCTGCTTGTGTAGACCGGAATATGATTCCATCAAGAGTTGGCTCATTTTCGGTTGCGAGAAAATCAGAGACCGCTTGGGTAGGCAGGTAGTCAAATTCCTGATCATCAGGCATCACAGGTCTTGTCAATCTGTTACTTAGCGTTTGTAGAAAGGCAACTCGTCCTAGCCGCTTTGCCAGTCCGGGATCAAATATACTTCCTCCATCGAAGGCATCTCCCAGCGCGGACAAATCCAAAAGCCGCAGAGGACGGATGATTTTAAAGGCCGCCAACGCTACATCACTACCTACCGGAGGGCGTACCTCAGCTAGAGCAGCTTCCCTGTGAGTCGCACCATAAAATACCGCTATACCGCGAGCATTCATTCTACCTGCGGATGCAGCACGTGCAGGAGGAGGGCCTAAGTGCTTATCTGGTCGACATAACGCCTCTTTCAAAGCGTCAGTCGCTTGAAATACCCTTGCTCTAAATAACACCTCGATCGTCTGTCCAGGCCCCGCCTCTACCACTAACGGCTGGTCTTTTCTGGTACGCAGCATGTCGATGCCACCAAAAATCTCAGTCAGATGATCAGCAGCCTCGCGGCTAAAATACCTCGCCTCTGTCCGCATTTTATTCTCGAAGCTTATCCAATTTTCTTCCCAAATCGTGCTGCTGACCGGGGTCTGAATATAATGAGCATCCGGATCAAATTCGGATTCTTCGCCTGAAGCCGCGCCGTCAAAGTCAAAATACCTCTCGCTTAGAATCTCTATAACATCATCAATTACTTGGTCAGAAATTCCGGCCGCCAACTCTAGGGCATCTCGTGTAGTTGAGCCCTCGCGATCCCACTCATAGGTTGACTCTTTGTCCCGCAACATCCGGAGTTGCCAATCATCTGGATCAGGTGCTGTACGAATGTAGTGCTCGGAAAATGCCCGCTCGATGTGATCAGCAAGCATATCAATCGACCAGCATCGACGTGTTTGACCAGAGCAGTATGCGCATTTTGTTCTTACTCCAGAGACCTGGATTAGGCCACTGAGAAACTCTTCACCAACGCAGCGGTGACAGATATCAGTCACGTGTTATTACCCTTTTTCTAAAGCTAGTGGGCTGCCGTTGTCAGGAAACCCGGATGCTGACTTGGTTTCCAAGGCGCTGGATATGGCCTATGAGCAACGTGGGAAGTCTCAAGGGCTGCTTTTCATTCGGATCAGGGGGCGCAATATGGAAGTCGCCAATTCCGCTAGCGCCTGTGGCGGTAACAGGCTGTTACAGCTATTCGCCCTCATCCATCATCGACGTGGGCCTAGTGGTCGCTTTGATCTTGTCGTTCTCTCTGGTCAGAGTTGCTAGGTAGCCCTGAGACTTCATCGCACTGATCAACGTCCAGTTTGTCTCGGTGTTGTTTACCTGAATCTTCTTGACCTTATTGTTCACGGTCTTGAAGTCTTCATCGTCGAGCAACGCCAGCACTGCTGAAACGTCCGGCCACTTCATCCCTTGAATACATTGTGCCAGCATTTCAGAGCGATGCTCCGGGGTGAGGCTTGCGTTGCGAACCAGATGCCGTAGCACAGGCATCAGCGAGTCAGCAAACCTTTCGCCCGCTTGGTTGGCTAATGTAGAAACACGGCTGAGCTCAGGAATCGCTTCGGGTTTGCTTTCAATCGTCTCCAAGCTAAGCCCTGACCACATCTGAATTTTCTGTATGAGTGGCAACGCTTTGCTTTTGCTCAGAGTAATCATCGAGTCGAGCTGGAGAGAGCCGATATCGATCTCTGCCTTTGCTAAATCCCACCGCTCAACCAAGTATTGGCCTTCGAGGTGTGGGCAATTTTTCAATACGATGTCCCTGACTTCCGAGCTGTATGGAAGGAATGATGAAGCCACCAGCATGATCCAGCGCCCCGCAGGTAATGCTGCTTTGATCATTGATAGGTCTTGGAGCACGACGCCATCGAGCAATACCTTGAACACGTCATTACTGATATTGGTTGAGTTCAGAAGATACTGTTGCAACGTCCAATCTGCGCTCGATGACTGCCACAGCTTGCCCTTGAGAGACGATGCATTCCGAGCGATGAAGCCAGTGAATACCGTTGCGAGCTCCAATCCGCTTTCATCGCCCGAAACGTGGCCGTCTGGTGCAATGATTTTGTCGAAATAAATCCATACGGCCTTTGCTTTGGCCGCCAAGCGATCACTCTCAAGTGCCTTTGCCCAAAGGTACTCCGGGGCGTCACTGAGTGCTTGTAGGTCACATGTCGTGTGATCGAAGAGTCTATCTGTCAGGTCGTGATTTGCGTCCAGTTCTGCCAGTAAACTCGCCAAGGACTCGCTTGATTCATCCAGGACAGCAGACTGTTCCAGCAACGCGCTGACGAGTTCATCAGCGTGAGATAGCAGATAATCAGCGAGACCATTGATGCCCAAAGCCTGCAGTCTACGCAGGGACACGATACCCATGTCCGCAGAGTCGGATTTGCCGTCTTTAGAATCCTGCCCAGCTTCCGACTTTGCGCATATCAACGATAGCATTGGCAGGTTCACCTTGATGCAGCCCCAGTCGATCAGCCTTTCGAGCTCTCCGAGACTCATCGCATTACCAAGTGAGGCAAACCGGATTGGGTACTTTCTGAGCCATGCCCATGCTCCGACATTGCTTTCTAGCCCTGGCATCAGTCGAGAAGCATCTTCCAGGCAGTTGATCGTAGGAACCAGATCCGTCGAAGCGTCATCGGTCAAGGTTTTGAAGTCGGACTCCGATAGGTTATCCACGATTGCTTTGACTAGCGTTTGCCGGGCCTCGCTTCCTTCAAACACACCACCAGCATCCCCCGAGTCTCCCGAGTCCCCGGCATCGAAAAGCCTTAGGAATAGTTTTGGTTCGAGGCGGTAAACGGCTTTAATAAATCCAGTCGCTTCTGTTCGGTTCAAAAGTTCGCCTACTGCGATGGCCATTCGTTCAGCGTGCTCGTTTAGGCCGCTCCTCAGTACATGGCTTAGCTGGACGTCTGCTGAGGCAGTTGCGAACGAGGTTGGTCCGGCGCTGAGGCAAACAATTAAATCGACAACGATCCCCCTGCCCTCGTCAAGCTCGTCGCTCTTGAGCTTTTCAAGCACCGTATTCGGGTTGTCGACATGCGTGGATACCTCGGGCAGCACGCCACGTCTCAGCGACAGGATCAGATCTTTGTCGCCAGGAGTCAGCGATCCCTGATAGAAGTAACCTAGGTAGTCTGTGTAGTCGGCATCGAGAAAACCATGCTGCATCAAATAGCTCACGACGTCCAAGCCCGGAAGATTGTTTCTTACGACCTCTCCATAACCTTTCTTGATGGCGGTCTTGAACGACATCCTGATGACCTGATCCGATTGTTTCTGCACCGCTGCGATTTCGTCCGCAATTATACTAAGCCGCCGCCCAAGCAAGGCATGGCGCCGCTCATAGGATGTAGCGTTGAGCACCTCAGCCTTCGAGACATGCCGAGATGAGTTTCTGAGTTCCCGCCCATATTGATCCACAGTAACCATTGAGAGGGGCCCGGCTTGATTCATTAATACGTCAAACACCTCGTCGGTCACGAACTGCTGCGGTGTGTACCGGGTACCAGTGATTAGGACATGGGTTGCCATGTCGCTTTCGGTCAATTGAAGAATCGTGAACCAAACGTATGCCCTTAGCTCAGTGACATTGTTGGCCAGTTCGGATACTCGCTCATCACGCTCACATCGCAATTCATCAAGCCGCCTGGCGTGGGCGCTGTTCTGCTGGGTTTTCCAGGCATCGAGGCCCTTGATGACGCCATAAATTGTCCCCCGACGTTTGACCAGATCGGCATACGCACCGGGATGCAGATTGCGAATGGCGACAATCGCAAACAGTTTGTCTGGTTCAAGGCGTAGGCCGCGGCCAAGAATATTTGAGAACATATCGAATTCATTGACGATATTTTTCACCAGCCGGAGGTCATCGATGTAGTAGCAGACCGTTTCCACCAGTCGACGGTCGAGATGTTCGCCCAAGGGTTTTGATTGGAAGGTTCGAAGGTTCAGAAGCTCCATCATTTTTTCTTGGGAGTTTTCTGAATTGATGACCGGGATCACTGGAACGATGAGGTCAAAAAACTTGGTTTTTTCGCCAACAACGAACATTTCATCGCGTAGCGCATAGATGAAATAGACAGGTCGACTCACCTGAGGTGACTGCTTGATGATGAAATTGATTTCTCGCAGCCGGGTGAACACATCATGAATGCCGAACCGGTCAAGATCCTCAATGATCACCACGTCAATGCTGCTGCGCTCAAAGCAGTAAATGATCTCATCGATATTTTTGTGCAGGACGGATCCATGGTGGGTGGTCTCCAGTGTGCCGCCTTTGAGCGTCAACCCATCGATACTGAACAGCGAACCCAGCTTCAGACATGTGTGCAGCAGGTGTATGCACCCCAGCGCGGCAACTCCGACGGCGAGCGGACTCGGGATCCACAGCAGCCAGTCCAGAAGCCAAGCTGGCTCGATCTTAGGCAGCTTTTCTGCTACGGGAACGTACAGTCTCAGCGCTGCCAGAATGAGGGAGCCATAGCAGAGCGTTTTCCACCATATCTTCACGCTCGAGGCCTGGTCGATCCTCTTAAGGCGGGTTTTAGGAAGTGTCTTCGCAGGAACGGCGTAAAGTAGCTGCTGGACGATCGTCTCCTCAATCCGGGCAACGAGATCGGATTCGGCCTTATTTTCCTCGGATTTAGAGTTCTGTACTGCCTTGGGGGGAGAGTCTGGTGAGCGCGCAGATTCGGAGGATAATGACCCCGCCCCTGCTATGTCGGTCTCCTTACCGAATGTGGCCAGCGAAACAAACGCATAGACAAACTCTGGGTGGCGGTGGACAAAGGTGCGAAGCACGCTGCTCTTCCCTGCCCCGTACTCACCAGTGATCGCAATGTTCCTGACCTGATCGTTCCTTAGGCCGTTTAGTAACTCGCGCTCATACCGATTGATCTTCCCAGGCTCAATGAGTACAGGGGTAAGCGGCTCGAACAAATTTTCATGAGTAGGCGCGGCCAAGAACGCATGTGCAGCCTTATAGGCGCTGACGGCCGCGCGAGGGTATCGCTTCAAGGCGGACAACTTGCGGCGAGTCTCATTACTCCAGGCGTTATAGGCATCTAATGCCCTGTGATAGATGGCGCGCAAGCGAATGAACATCCGTGTCTCCAAGCAGGCTGGCGGCTACCAGGTATTCATCTGCCGAAGACTGACTGATCGATCTTGGGTCTGAGCGGGAAGGTGAACTTCCGGTGAGCCTAATACGAGGGTTGAAATGATAGCTCACGGCCATCTTCGCCTGCGAACCCTTTATTCACCTGGTAGGAACTTCGCTTTGCTGTTGACCTGTCGTTCAGCAACTTGGATCAGATACAGCCAGCCTTCATATGTTCGAATGTAGGTGATGTCGATGACCCAGACTTTGTTGGGCTCTTGAACATCGAACTGGCGCTTCAGCACATTTGGTGAGGCAACCGCTGGTTTGCCGTCAGATTTTCCTGGTCACCGCCGATACCCCGTCTGAGAATGCAATCCTTCAAGGTGTATTATCCTAGCCACCAGATGGCGGCCACAGCTCTCGCCAACCTCTCGCAGGTCATCATGGATCTTGCGATAGCCATAAAAACCAATGCTTTCCAACCATGAATGCTTGATCAAACCGAGCAATCGCTGATCGTCTTTAGCCCGAGCAGATCTCGGTTCTGACAGCCACGCGTAGTAGCCGCATGGATGAACCGTCAGCATCTGGCAAGCCGTCGAATGGAGTAGTCGCCCGCTAGATGCTTAATAAAGGCGTACTTCAGCCACACTCCCTGGCAAAGCACGCGGCGGCCTTTTTAAGATGTCTCACGCCTCTGTCACCCGCTTTAGCTCAGCGCTTTGATCGTCCTCCTGGGCGCGCTGCTCCTGGGGCTTGGGTAGCGATTAATCCAGGCATAGAAGCTGCGCACGGGCACGCCCAATCGCGCAGCCACCTCTGAGACAGGAAGCTGCTTTTCGGTCAATTGGTTGACCGCTGAATTTTGAATTCTTCGGGATAACCCTGGTTGCTCATGGCACCTCCTAATTGTGCCTCAGCTTAAGGCAAAGAGGTGTCTACAAAACCCGGGGCGATTCAAAAGGCTGCTAACGGTAAAGAGCAAAAATTCAGTAGGCGCAGTTCCTTGTCTGCCTTGCTGCGATATCTGACACACAGGCAGTCGTGGTCTGACAGCCGCTCTCAGCAATTTTCCGTCGTACGTGAATGGTTGCTTTCGGTTAGTCTTGTCGTCTAGGAGCAGGGGAACAAGATGCAATAGGACGCCTGCATTGGATTGTCGTCAAGGAAGTCAACCATAGCATGCACATCACTTTTGGCCTTTTCTTGGATACCCGTCAGGGTCCGTCCCCGACGAACTTCTTCAACACCCCGATAGTGGGCCGCCTCGGATTCCTGTCCCTGCTGGAGACCTACCTTGGTTTAAGCGCGCCAGAAGCGTCCAAGGCCAGACGCGTGACCATCTACTCTGGCCTGCTGCGCGTCCATGACAACAACTCGCGCTTTTACAGTGAGTCCCTGAAGGCCGACAGTATTGGTACGGCTGCGCGCCTCCTGGCCTGGCGTGACGAGTGGCGGCTTGGCGGTTGGGACGGCAGCGCTAATCCAGAGCATGCTTCGCGAATCCAGGAGCTTGCCGCCATTGAAAAGGCAGCTCTCGAAACGCTGCCGCCCGGAGAGGCCGATCGCTTGCACTTGGTGATACAGGCTCTGAGTGCGTCCGGCCCTGGCCCCATCAAGTCAGTTCACCTGGTTGACCCGCCCGAGGACTTCCCGCTTCTCTGGCGCCAGGTGCTCGAGCGCCTGCCAGCGGTCGAAGTCCGACTTCCCGAGCCACAGGGAGCAGGCCAACTCCATGCATTGCAAGAGCAAGCCCTAACCGTTCTGGCTGGAGGCTCCGCGGGCAATCTGACCGTGCAGACCGACGGAAGTGTCTTGCTAGTGCACGCTCTCGCGGCCACGACCGCCGAACACTGGTTGAGCGCACAGCACTCGCACCAGCCCGGCGACCGGCTGATCCTGGCTGAGGAGGCGGGCGACTCGCTAGATGTGTCGCTGTCCGCGACCGGCGGGGTCAACTGCGGGTTCGAACGCCCTAGTCAGCTCCGCCCAGCCCTACAGGCACTAATCCTTGCCTTGGAAATGTGCTGGGAACCAATAGACATGAACCGACTGCTGGATTTCCTGACGCACCCAGTTGGCCCATTCAGTCGTCCTGCGAGAGGCAGGCTCGCTCGTGCTGTCGCCAAGCAGCCTGGAATTGGGAGCGAAGCCTGGACGGCGGCTAAGGCCAAGATCGCAGCGGGTAACAATGCCCAGGAAGTAGCAGATGAAATTACCTTCTGGCTGGAGTCAGAGCGCTGGTCACGCACCGATGGAGTGCCGGTCGATGCACTGATTGCTCGCGTCGCCCGGATGAAGGAGGCTATGCGGCTTCGCCTCTCAGGTGAATCCGCTGATGCGGCGAGCTTTACGGCGGCGCATAGCCAATGTGCGGCTGTCCATGAAGCATTGATCGAGCTGGCTCGGCAAGGGTTGGCCACGGTGCTGCCTCGGCAAGTCGAGCAGTTGGTCGCCCACGCCACGCCCGCCGGGGCAACCAACCCCGCTGCGGTTTCCCATGTCGGTTGCATGCGCTCGACCAGCACCGCAGCCGCGTGCATCGAAGCAGCTGATGAGGTGATCTGGTGGATGCCATCTACGCCTGCCCTGCCCTCGCCTCTGCCTTGGTCTCCTGCCGAGGTGAACGCTCTTACTCAATTAGGTGTGCAGTTGCGAGACCCGGCGCGTGAGCTTATATCGTTAGCACTGAAGTGGCTGCGGCCACTACTTGCTGCGAGAAAAAGATTCATCATCGTCTGCCCTCCCCCCGGTACAGAAGTACATCCGATTCGCCAGCTTCTTAAGAAGCTCGTACCGGATATCGAGTCCGCTTCGCTTGACCTGGACATTGCACTCGACTCCACACTTCTCGGGGTAACCGCCGAGGTGCTTGCACCTCAGTCGCTGCCCGCTACTCCACGATACATCCAACTCCCTCATCCCGTGCAGCTCGGCGACGCTTTACAGTCGTTCACTACGCTCAACGAACTCTTCAATGACGCAGCCCTATTCGTTCTGAAACGAGTGGCGAAGCTGGATCCGACCTCCGTCCTGGCGGTGGATGAGGACAACCGCCTGCTGGGTATCCTCGCTCATCGGGTACTCGAGAAACTCTTCGCGCACAACGATGCCTTGAGTTTGTCAAACTCCGATGCCGTTGCGTGGTTCCGCGCCGAAGCAGACTTGCTCTTGCTGACTGAAGGCGCTGTACTACTCATGCAGGGTGCAGGGGTAACGCAGCAGCACTTTCGGAAGGTTTGCGAACTAGCCATCTGCAGTCTCCTCGATCACCTCAGGCTCGCTGGTGCCGTTCAGGTTCAAACGGAGGTGGAGTTCAGAGGAACCTTGGGAGCAGTCCCGCTGATCGGAAAAATTGACCTCTTGGTCACGCTTGGTGACAAGCGAACTGTCGCCTTGGACATAAAGTGGAGAGGCGATACCTACTACGCCGGGCTGCTTCGCTCTGGCGAGCACCTACAGTTGGCGCTCTACTCCAGCCTCATAGAGCAAACAAGCGGTATCGCACCCGCCGCGCTTGGCTATTTCATCCTGGAAAGTGGCGGGCTGTACATCACCGCTGCCGACATCTTCCCAAAAGCGCAAGTCAGAAGACCGCCGGACGGCGTAACCGTCTCCAATCTACTGGACCGCGCGCGCGCTACCTGGAAGTGGCGCAAGCAGCAACTGGACGCCGGGACCATCGAAGTCGTTCCGGAAGATCCGAACGACGAGTACCAGGGCCCTAAGGGAACCTTTCCGGTCAACGGTCCAAGCAAATGGGACCGAGACCACCTTATCTTGCTGGGAGGCTGGAAGTGATGAACAACATCGAATTCATCAGCGCAGGCGCCGGCAGTGGCAAGACCTACAAGCTGACCGAAACTCTCGCACAAGCCCTCGAATCTGGCACGGCACGGCCTCACGCCATCTTGGCCACGACCTTCACGGTGAAGGCCGCTACCGAGCTGCGCGAACGCGCCCGCTCCAGGCTTCTTGAAAAGGGACGTATCGACCTGGCCACAGCCATCGGCCAGGCCCGCTTGGGCACCGTCAACAGTGTCTGCGGTCAGATGCTCAAGCGGTTCTGCTTCGAGTTGGGCCTGTCTCCCGACCAGACTGTCCTGGGCGAAGGTCAATCCAAGAGACTGCTCAAAGCCACGCTGGCCGAGTCGATGGATGCCGACGCACAAGCGGAACTGGTTTGGCTTACGGAGCGGTTCGGCATCGAACAGGCGGACTGGTCCAAGACTGTTGAGGCTGTCGTCAAGGCCGCGCTCGACAACGACATTGAGCCAGGGGCGCTTCGCGTGATGGGCACCCAGAACGCGGACGCGATGCTCGCGAACTGGCCTGTTCCAATTGCGGGGCTGGACCCGACCGAGGCATTGGCGACCGCGCTGGCCAAGGCGCACCAGGAGGTAGCCGCCTACGTAGAACAACAGCAGGCTGTCGGCGCCAAAGTTGCAGACAACCTCTTAAAAGGCGTCGACGGGCTGCAGAAACTGGATCGCCTCTTCCGTGAGGGCCGCTGGTGCTGGCCCGACTGGATCGGCGCAGCCGGGATTGACGCCGGCGCCAAGGTCAGGGATATCGTGGCACCAGTCAAATCCGCAGCTCAGGCCCACGAGTCTCACCCGGCCTTTCATGCCGAGGTCCGCCGGTACCTTGACAGGGTGTTCAACCTGGCCTCCGACGTTCTCGACGCCTACGAGCAGGCCAAAAAGGCGCTGGGTGCAGTCGACTTCAGCGACCAAGAGGTGTTGCTGCTACGTGCATTGAGGACAAAGCCCGCCGTCCGTGAAGTGTTGGCGGCAGAACTTGATCTCATCATGGTCGATGAGTTCCAGGACACCAGCCCTCTCCAACTGGCGCTTTTCGTCGAGCTGGCCAAGCTGGCTAAAAAGTCGGTGTGGGTCGGCGACCCCAAGCAGGCTATCTACGGCTTCCGCGGAACTGACTCAAGCCTCATTTCCGGTGTTCTCAGCGCCATCAAGGGCTGGGGTGGTGTCATAGGGAAGGCTCTGGACACCTCCAGGCGCTCCACCGAAAGCCAGGTCTTGCTAACTAATAGCGTTTTCAACTCTGCGTTCGAGCCCGACCTGACGCCTGAGCAGGTTCGGCTGCTGCCTCTGCGGAAGGACATCCCTGACCAGCCCGCGCTGTTGAACTGGAACTTCGAGAGCAGCCGAAACGACTCGGACTACCTAGGCCTTGGCCAGGCCATCCGCGAGCTGCTCGAGTCCGGGGTTAAGGTCGAAGACAAGGACACCAAGGAGCTCCGTCCCATTCAGGCCTGCGATGTCGGAGTCCTGTGTCGCTACAACGACCAAGTCGAATTTGCCGTCACGTCGCTCACGCGCTGGGGCATCCCGTCAGCCAGCCCACGCTCCGGCTTGTTGGGGACTGCCGAAGCCATCTATGTCATGGCCTGTCTGAGGCGCATGAACGACCCAACCGACACCGTCGCCACGGCGCTGGTTCTAACCCTGGCCGATGGCACTCCGATCGAGACCTGGCTTGCAGACAGGCTGCAATACCTAGCCACCGATGGGGCGAGGTCACACGAGTGGCTTACGAAGGGCGACAGCGCCCATCCGCTACTGGCCCGATTGGAAGAGCTGCGTCCAACGCTAATGGCTTTGACGCCACAGGAAGTACTGCGACTTGCCGCTGCCGAGTCCCAAGTAGTGCGGCTGGTCGGCCAATGGTCCACCTCCCCTCACGAGAGCCGCAATAGGCTGTCTAATGTCGAGGCACTGGTCGAGCTCGGAAAGACTTTCGAGGACGAGTGTGTAGCCGCGAAGCGACCGGCGACCGTCAGCAGCATGCTTCGTTGGCTGGACGAACTCGCCAGCGCAGAAGACGATAACCGGGCCACTTCAGCAGACAACTCGGTCTCGGTCCTCACCTATCACGGGGCCAAGGGGCTGGAGTGGCCAATCGTCGTGCTGACAAGCCTCGATGCGACAGCACGCAGTTCACTTTGGGGCGTGCGCGCGAGAACAGTTGGGGGCTTCGATCCGCAGCAGCCGCTCGCCAACCGCTTCGTACACTGCTGGCTGAAGACCTGGGGCAAGCGGTCCCAGCCCCAAGCCGCCCTCAACGCCGAAGCCAGCGCCACTGGTCAAGCCATGCAGGCAGAAGCCCTGGCGGAGAACAAGCGCCTTCTCTATGTGGGCCTAACCCGCGCGCGTGATATGAACGTCGCAGTGTCGTTCGTTCGCAAGTCAGGGGCGGGGCGCGCCTGGGTCGGCGAAATTCAAGGCGCAGCCGACCTGTTGTTCGGCGACTCAGGAACCATAGCGATACCCGACGGCCAGCAGCTCTCCAGATTATCGAGGTCATGGAACAAGGATGACTGCTCAACCGAGCCACCTGCCGAAGCCTCCGAGGCCTGCCGCTGGTTCACAGCTCGTCCGCGCGTGCAGGCCGAGCCGTTGTGGCATCGACCGAGTTCTGCCTCGGGCGGCACGTTCAAGGTAGTCGAGACTGACGCAGTAGGAGTCCGGCTAAGCTTGGCGGGCAAGCCCGACATGGCATCGTTGGGCACGGCGCTCCACCTGTGCATCGCTCGCGCCGGCGTGCTTGGCGGGATTTCAGCCCCTGACGTCGAACGAATCCTGATGACCTGGGCCGTGGCTCATTCTGTGGATAAGGAAGCCGTTTGCGCCCAGGCCAGAGCGTTCCAAGCTTGGGTAGCCAAGCGCTGGCCTGACTGTCCCGTTTACGTCGAAGTGCCCATCGAAGCCAATGGCCCTAACGGCACTCGTATCCGGGGCCGCATCGACTTGCTGGTTGAACTGCCAAATAGTTGGATTCTCATGGACCACAAGTCGAACCCCGGTGGCTCAGCCAGAGACGAGGACATGGTGGCTGAGCACGGCCCGCAGCTCGAGTCCTATGGTCATGCCCTTCTCAACGCGACCGGCAAACCCGTGAGCGAGCGATGGCTCTACATGCCGGTCGCTGCACGAGCAGTCCGCCTCTCCTGACGCTCCCAGAAGCGTACCGGACTTAGTTAAATAGAAACACGAGGAAAAGCAGAGATGGATGTGAAGTTCCTGTCGGCTTCGCAGACGCAGTCGACACTCATAGCACTGGTTGAGAACTGCGAGTCGATGCAATGGGCAGTAGCCTGGGCGACCGAGAACGCGGTCTTCGAGGTAGCGATGAAAGACAGCTCGAAGTTCGAGCACTTCGTTGTCGGCACTCATATGTTCCAGACGCAGCCCGAGGTGCTTGAGCGGGCGGCAGCGCTAGCAGCCGCAGCCGTCGTTCCTCCTACGGGCGACCTGTTCCACCCGAAGGTCTACCTGTTTCGTAACGGGCAACGCATACGCTGCGTGGTCGGGAGCCCAAATCTCACGAAGGCGGCGATGAGCCGAAACGTCGAGGCGAGCGTGCTGCTTGATGGCTCGCTCGACGATGCAGCGCTGGTAGAGCTCAGTCGCTTCGTCGCAGAAGCGTGGAAGGGGGCGGAGGACATCTCTCACGAGTTCCTCTTTCGGTACCGTCACCAGTACGCAGCTAAGACGGCTGCGCGAAAGGAACTGATCAAGTTCGCTGACGTTCGGCCACCTTTTAAGCCGAATACCAAGCGCGCGCCACATGACATGAGCTGGGCGGACTACCTCGTGCAGGTCCGAAGCTCATCACACCCGTCTGCGCACCTGTTTAAGGAGCGCTTGGGCGTTCTGACAAAGGCTCGCGCCCTTTTCGCGACTGGCATACCCTACGCGAAGTGGAACGAGGACGACCGCAAGCTGGTCGCCGGCACTCTCGGGCGCAAGAAGTCTCAGCAGCCAGGCGTGGACTACGGGCTTTTCGGGAGCATGGGCGCAAGTGGGACGTTCGCGAACCTGGTCATCGAAGCGCCCACAGGTCTCTCCCATGCCCTCGATTTCATCCCGTTGATGGGCACGGTCACGCAGGGCGACTACGACCGCTACTGCAAAGCGTTCAGAGCAGCCTTCGATCAGGACGGACGAGTCGGCGGACTACCGACCGCGACTAGGCTCTTGGCGATGAAGCGGCCTGACGCATTCGTGTGCATCGATTCGGCCAACCGAAAGGACTTGTGCGAAAACTTCGGTGTCAGCCCGAGCACAACGAGCCTGGAGAACTACTGGCAGCGTATCATTGAGCCGATGCACGGTGATCCGTGGTGGAGACATCCGCAGCCGAGCAATGCGGCTGACGCCGAAATCTGGTTGGGACGCGCAGCGCTTCTGGACGCCATCTACTACACGCCCCGTTGAGCCTGCAGCTCTTCGACTTCCTGCGGACGCAGGACACGTCCATCCCCTCTTGAAACCGCCGAGGTTCACCGATGGTGAAGAAGTCGCTGACTTGGTCATCGTCAAAGAAATCTACATCCTGGCAGTGCAGGCCAAGACCCTACGCCGACGCCTCACCATAAGTGAGGACGCGTGGTTTATTGTGAGTATTAGTCTGCCGGCTCCCACACGATTGAAAGTCAGCTTGCAGCCTTTGCCGACGTTCGGCTACGGAATCCGACCGACATGAACCAGCCTTTTCCGGTCACTACCGACAAGTCCCCTAACTCCCGCTTTGGGTCGAAATCGGTCGGTCGCGAATGGCAGCAAACGACTGTGGGTTCAACCGGTCAGTAGCCCTCACTGACTACCCCATCCGGACGAGGCGGTATGCTCCCAGTCTATGAGCACGAAAAAGGTCACATGACCTGACTCAACTCCGTTAACCAAGGCCCATATGCTAGGTGTAGTGTAGGTAGTAGATCCGGTCGCATCAGTACGTCACTCCCCTCTACGAAGTACGAGTCCTCAACTGAAATCTGATCGCTCCGCACTCGCCACGTACGTTGAACCACCGCAAGGTTTCCGGCGGTATCCACCCATCTCATAGAGCCTGCGTATCCGCAATATCGCAGATCAGCGAGCATTTGAAGACTTGCCGAAGGGACCAGTAATGAAGTCCTTCCCAACCAGTCATCAATCGGGACCCGGTTTACTAACCAAAGACTACGCTCGTCCATTAGCTCATCTGGACTGCCCGCACTGATCAACCAGTCCTCAACATACCCTTCGTTGAAAGGGCACGCATCGGGCGGGATATCTTCATCAGGATGCACTGCGACAATCCCGCCCTTACGAATAATCATTCGCTGCAGATCCGATTTTATACGTGAGTTTTGAGGATGCTCCTCCTCATAGAAGCCAAGTCGAATCCAACCACTGTACTCCGGATCATCGTCGGCAACTGTGACGATCGGATTGAGACCATTCTTTGTGCTGACCTCCCATTTCGGGCGCGGCGTCCTGCTGGCGACAGCCATCAAGTGCGCAGGGATATTTGGCAGGATGTAGCGGAGCATCTCCTCGACCAACTCTCGTTCGACGCCTTCGGGCAGCCCTACGGGACGCGGATGGTTCGCCAGCATGGAGTCAACAATGGATAGATAGACTTCCATTTGCCATAGCAAGACTTGGGCTGGGGGGCTTGCGCTGCTATCACGACCGGCCCTGAGCTGCCATCGCTGGCGACCCGGAACGGAATCACGCCACGCGATGTTATTCAGACGCTCCTCGATGATGTACGGCAGGTCAGGCCAGTACTGCGCCAGAAATGCCATCACTTCATACTGCTCAAGTGCCGTGATCATCCGCAACGGTTGACGGACGACCGGGGTATACGACATCGTCGGTTCGGTGCGGTCTGCAACTGTCACATCTATACTTGCCAGAAGTGCTTGAGCCATGGTCGCCACTGCCCATGAGTCGGACTCGGCGCATAGTGTAAGTTCGGGTGTGACATCGGCAATCAGGTTCGAAAGGTCCACTGGGGTCTCGAGCAACAGACGAAGCACTAGATGCAGTGAGGACACTGACGTGTCGGCCAGTAACCAGTGGCTCAACGGACGCGCGAATAGATGAACTCGTTCACGCAGCAAACGTGCTATAGCACTCAAGATCAGCCCTTTGCGTGGCAAGACTGGATTGCCCAGGCGATTCAGAAGCAGGCTGATCAAGGCCTCTTCCACTGACCAGTCGCAGTTGTCTTTCTCAAGATTATCAAACCCAAGGTAGCGTCCCGGCAGCGGTAAACGAAACTCCATTACATTGAAGGCCTCGGCCCATGCCTGTGATGCGATACCGGGAGCTTCCCATTCGGCAAGCTGCTCAACCAGATGTTGTGTCACGCCATGAACGTTGCCAGACCGCAGCTTGCGGGCCGTTTCATCTGCTAGCACCTGTCGAGCTTGAGCAGAGTCAAGCTCAAGCGCTCTGCCTACCGAAGCTGCGTGCTTACGGTCACCGACGTTATGCCAGCCACCACCGCCCCTTGCACAGCTATACGCAAGCACGTAGGTGGTGGCGGCCAGTTGTACATGGCCAGCGTTATCAAGCGCTTCGGCCAGACCTTTAATAGCCCGATAACGATCCCAGAACCAGTAACCCGTATCGTGCACATAAAAGTGGATCAGTCGTAGGGCTGCTAATTCGTCGCCTGTATCGACCATTTCGCTGATAATGTAAGCCAGAGGCAATGTCACTACCCCGTCGACCTCGGAGTCCGAGATTTTAGCCTCACCTAGCCTGCGAAGCGTAGACAGCACATCCACATAGGTACGCGCTTGAGGAAAAGCGGGACGAAGATCCTCACATGTGGTGTCGTTCTTACTGGATCTGCTTTCACTGCGTACTACCGGCGTGGGATGACGGTAATCACGTAGGGCTCCCGGAACTATAAGCGCATGCTCTGATGCAAATATCAGAAGTCGCTCAACGGCATCGATCCTATACCCCGTAGCGTCATCTAATACTTCTGCACATAGTTGTGTGAATCGCTCCTGGACGTAGGACAGGTTGCTCGGGATAAGCCGTTCGAGAGGTCTGAGCCGCTCCATGACAATCTTACTGCCGGCACCATCATGGTCAACCACGAACAAGACCGAGCTCCAAACCCCATCGAGCACGAGCGGATCCGCCGTTTCGGCAAGGGTCGTCAATACTCTCGTCAGTGCAGCGACGGTGGTCCAGGATTCCCCCCCACGTTCACGTGACAACGTCGATGCTAAAAGCCGAACACCGCGTACCGGGTCAACAGCCATGAGCGCACTGAACCAGGCGTTCGGCGCATGGCGCGTCTCTCTGCCGTCGGTATGGTTCATCACTGCTCGCACGAGCGGCTGTAACTTGATCAAGCCATCAAGCGCTGCAGTGGATGCGCCACTCTTCAAGGCGCTCACACTTCCGATCAGATCAAACAGTGAGGTGTCTTTATGAAACCCATACCCCAGCAGATACTCGCATGACTGCCGCCAATAGCTGGCAGCCGCCTCAGGTTGCCCTGCAACCGCTAACGCCTGTGCCACTCGCATGGAAAATTCAGCATGGTTGCTGTAGTAAGTACCGCCGTCTCTCTCCTCGTCCACAAGTACACGATCTAGCGCGTCGACGACCAACTGCGACGATGATTCATGTATAGCGTAAGGAATCAGTATCGAGAAAAAAGTGTTAGCCGAAATTGGCCCACCATCTTCCCTATCCATATGGGTCGCAGTACCCAGACGAGCCTCTGATATGGACGAAATGGCGTACTCCCAATCCTCCAGCGTTATGGGAAAATTCAGTGCTCGGGTCAGGCTCTCGGCTATAACCGAATGGATGCGATACAAATCGCATGCCCGAGGTGATCCCACGAACGGACGGACATCTCCAAGCAACTCAGCGAAGACGGCACTGGAGTCGTATGATCTGTTTTGGGTAGCTGCCGCTTCAGCTCCTGCGCTTGCTATCACGAAACGCAGCCAGCAACGGTACCAGCCTTCCCCATCGACACGATGCCGCTCTGCGTCCAGGGTTTGTAAGTTCCCGGTTAAGGCATGTAGGCGTATGGTTGCGACCCAGTCACGAACTGGCTGGGTACTGTGTAGGTAACCATCGTCGTCCAGAGCGATGTCGAGGGTGCCTGGCTCGACCAAAAATGGCTGGCCATTTTCAATTGAAGCCCCTCGCTCCAGACACCATACTGCTTGCTCTACTCCTCTGGCGTGACGCAGCGCGTTGTTGGCGTAATCTACCGCCGCCACAAGGTTGCTCGCCTCCCATGCAGCGTCCGACAGCCCCAACCAAGTCGCACACGCGCGCTCCTCACTTAAGCCGAATCGCTGATCAGGTTGAATGCGCACTCGCCCAGCGAGACGTTCAACGGAAGACATAGGTAGTTCGTGAGAGAGCATGCTCGAAAGCTTGCGTACAAAGATGAACTTGAGCTCTTCCTCGAAATACAACTGATCACAAACCTCTCGGGCGACACCAAACGTATGCCCTAAGCGCAGTTGCCCACGCAGCGACGCCAGGTAAACTTTCTCCTCCTCATACAGATCAGCCTCAGGATCGAAGTGGTCGGAGTGACTGCTGCGCTGGTCCTCAAACCACAATCCAAGATATTCCGCCCAAGGTGCTACTGCGCCTTGGGCTTCGACCGCCTCACACGCGAGCAGTCCTTGAGTTGCATCCAGAGTTGGTTCCCCATCGAAAAGCATGCGTTGTGCGAGAGCGTGCGGCCCATGTAGCGCCTGGTAGGTGATCCAATACGGATGCCAGCGATTTGTACCTTCATCAAAGCACATGTCGAGTGAACGTAAGATCTCAGAGCACCTGAGCAGCACTGGCCAGTTTCCGCTACTTGCCGCAATGTCCGCTGCAATCGAGACGCCGTCCTCAATAGACGTTCGAGAGTGACCATGAACGAGACTGTCACGCGCAAAGGTGGCAGAGACCCGCCCCAGAATCTCATCGTCCCGCCCCACCCGGCGCAATGAGGGAAGCAAAAAGCGGTATGAGCGAGCGTCCTGAAAAAAGTCCTTGGATTCTAGCCAGGCGATGACCGGATTCAGGATATTGCGAACGCTTTTGCCTGCGGCTTGTAACTCGTCAAGAATGAAGCGTCTGAAGCTCTCATGAAATATCCGTACACCGCCTTGACCTGTGGCGCGGGAAAGTATGGGGGACAGCATGGCCAGCGTTTCGGGAACATAGTCTTGCATCAAGCTCCCGACAATTTCTTGCAGCTCTGCCTCCGTCACCGAGAAATCAAGAACACCTAGGATATTAGCCACGGGGATGGTGTTGCGGCTGGCGGTCAGGTTCAGGTGTTGGTAGTAACGGGTAATGTCACCGTCTAAGACTGGCGCTGACGACAGCCATTCATGAGGCGCTTGAATGCGCCCGCTCTTTAACCCCTCAACGAGGCCTACCGACAAATAGCGGGTGTAGAGTGGATTTCCTTGGGCCTTCGACGCCAGTAAGGTGAGTAACTCGTCTCGTTCACCTTGGTCGCTAATGGCGACGCTTTCAAATGCTTGTGAAACGCCATGTTTGTCACACAAAGAAAATATTTCTTCGCGTTGCCACGCTTGAAGGGTGTGCTGGTGCAGTGAGTCCTTGAAACGATCTCGGAGAGGATCAAGATGCTCGCCAGGTTGAGAGCCAATGACAAGCGATACACCTTCGGGTAAAGCGAGTGTCGATAAGCGCTCCACGATATCCGTTTCATTGTCATTTAGGCTTTGAGAGGTCCTGCGTACTCGCGCAATGTGATCCAGACCGTCGACAATAATGACAACTCGGGAACCGCTTTCAACGACCTGCTGCAGGCTTTCTTCAAGGACATCAGCTCCTGCCGCGAAGATTTGCCGAGCACATACGCTCTCTTGCTCACTCAACCAGTCCTGGATGTCCCCCAGAAGATTTGCAAACAGGATGTTAGTGCTAACCCGCTTCTCCGCCAAACCGTCTCCAGGGGCAAGGAAACAATAGTGCTGCGCTACAACAACACCGCGATTTCGCAAAAAATCGGCAAGCTGCGTCAACTCCCAAGATTTACCTGACCCTGGGCCAGCAAGGATCAAATGAACGCCTCCCTGCAGCACCGTTTCAGCCAGATTGTCGCGAACGTGCGGTCGCGGCTGTAGCACAGAATTATCAATCGGGAACTGTTGAAGTACTCGCCCGAAATCTGTGCGCAGCATCAAACGACAGGCTACGTCCCCTGGGGTCAGTCTCTCGCCTTGAATGCGCGCGTTGGTGGCGATGTGAATGGCTAACGCTGCAACATCCTCAGGCCGTCTTTCGGCGTTGGGGTATCGCCCTATTCCAACATCCTTCATCAACAAGTCGAGCAGTAAACCCTCTAACGGGCCGGGGCTATCAAGATCAAGCGTTGCTGAGGGCAAAGCAAGTTCAATGACAAAGCGCTCGCAAAAAGCGACAACTTGATCTCGGGTAAGCGGTGCTGGGCCCTCCTTGGAGGGGCAGAGTACCAAGAGTTTGGGGCCTTCGGCATCTGGCCATACTCGAGCTGAATCGATGCGATATCGCTTTGTAGTAAACCCTGCGAACGTGCCAGCGGCGTCCGACACTTCAATTAAAGCGGACAAGGCATCGGTTATAACAGGGGCCTGCCAGGTCGCGCAGAGTCTGTACTCGTCAGCTGCGTCGATGCCTGCATGGGTGAACGTCTGAACCAAGCGGTCAAATCGAAGTGAGGAGGCATTGCCTGTGAAATCTTGAAGCTTCAGTGCGACGTCGGGGGTCAGGCTGGATTTTAGCTGGCGCCGGATTCTGGTTCCATTGGCCGTCACCTCAAGATCGTCGAAGCGGTCGTCTTCGACAGTTTTACGATCCACGATGACCGCTTCATGCTGGTGAACAAGTGCTCGAACCAGTAAGTATGCGGTAACCAAATCTTGGTAGGCATAGCCCCTATGAGCGGCGCTCAAGGAGCCCATGTGTGTCGTAATCAAATTTCCGCTCCTTCTAATGCCTTCGTCAGGCCCCTCCTTTACTCGCGACACATATTAATCGAATGATGGCTTTCTGGTTGCTCTTTGCAAAATGCTTTTAGCAACGATGGCGCGCGCCCTCTGTGGGGCACACAACCGTGGCTGCAGGTTGTTTTGCGCCATGGAAAATTCGCATACGTATCGGAGATGGTACGTGCGAAATGCGATTGCTGGAGAACAACCTGCGGTCCGGAGCGACCGGCCTGATGGTAAATAAAAACCGGGTGAGTCCGAATCTGACTGCCAGTTGACCGCAATAGCCCTAACCCATCCTGATTTTTGCTATCAACCGAACTTCAGGACCATGGTCGAGGCAGGAGGATTCAGCTAGATTGCATCACCGCACTGCAGATCGATGAGGAACTGGATGTCTATCGAAATCATTGGCCCCAAAAAATACAAATTCCAGGATCGTGTATGTCTGCTTTTGGCACTGCAGCACGCACAGAGCGCACACGCGCAATTGGAAATCGAACCGCGCGGTGGCGAAGATGCGCAATTAGTTTTTGACGATGGCTTGAGTCGCAATGTCGTTGAAATTCAGGTCAAAGGAGCGAAAGCAAAAGTCACTGTTAATGAGCTCGCGGATTGGCTTGCCCATTTCCCGACACACGAGGCCAAGGATCCTTTGATTGCACGCCTGGTCAACATCCCTACCCAAAACATCATGATGATCGCTTCTGGCCGCTGTGATGATGCCACATCTACTTATGTGGCCGATTTTGGCGATCCGATTGCCCCTTGGCCAGCGACTCGAATCAAGAAGCCAGACCTTGCAAATATCCGAAAAGGTTTAGCGTCTTATGAGGTGCCCCTCGATGGGGATAGCCCTCTGCAAAAACAGCGCAGAAAGGCCATCGGCACCCTCCTCTCTCTGCTGAAGGATCCAGCGCTGCGTCAAGCCGTACGACGTGTACGCATAATCGAGCGGCTGGACGAAAGCACGGTGCAGCAAATGTCTGAAAGTCTTCTCCAGTCTGTTCACGGAGTCGTTCCTGACCTTATCGCCAGGACGTTGACAGCCCTGGAGACCATCATCTTCGACGCGAAAGGCACCGGCGCCGATGTGCTGCCAGCGATCCGGACGCAAATACGGGCAGCCAGACCCGACGAACGACTGGCTCCCGCTGGCTACATAGCTCGAGGAGATGAGGAAGACCTAAAACTCAAATTAACCACGCAAAAAGTACTGCTCCTCGCGGGTCGGCCACGCATCGGTAAGACCATGACATCGCGGCAACTTGCGGGTGACTTTGAACAAATGGGGTTCATCGTCAAAGTTGCCGAAAGCGTCCAATCGGCTCAACGGTTCTTGATGGATCCGGTGAACGAGAATCGCCTTGCCGTTGTGGATGATCCTTTTGGCGGTGCGCACGCCACTGACGATGCCGCCCGAGAGCTCGCTCTCCTTGAGCAATTGCTAGGGTCGATCGGCGCAGACCGAAGGCTTATCGTCGTCCAAGCGCAGGACCGGTTGCTAGAGGTCACGCGCAAGAGGTCTGTCGATGAAATGGAAACACGCGGCGTGAAGTGGATAGAGCTTGGCCATCTGGACTGCGCTTTTTTATCAAATGTCTGGATGCAGGCCTGCACAACCTACTCCGTCCCGAAATGGCTTAGTGACTGTGTCCAATCCGCGCTCTCCACTTTGGCACTCGATCTCGAACCCGGCTGCCTGCTTTATCTCGCTACAAACCACCATAAATTGTCGGCGGGTGCAACGCTGCCTGAGATAACTCGGCTCGCGCGAGAAGATGCTCAGACGCTCGGCCGAGCCTTAAAGGCGGAGGGGCTTGCCCCTCTTGTCACCGCCTTGGCCATCTCGACCACACCCGACCTGCCGGTTTCCCCTACAGAGCTGGCATTCTCGATGGGTGCTGGCGGGCCTGATCGTCCTGGCAAAAGTACCGTCATTGGCAAGTCAATTTCCATTGGGGCCCAGACGACACGGGGCAGGCGTCCTGAGCCCCAGTACGATCCATTACCTGAACTCGCTTCTGGCACGGATATATTGGTCGAAATTCTGGAGTCGCGCCGGATTTTGGAAATTCGAGCAGGCGGCTTATATGCGTTTACCCATCCATTCTACCGAGCGGGTTCTGAGTCACTGATTGACGGTGCTACTGCGCGCGCAGAAAAAAGTGCTCTCGATACAGTGGGTCGTACCCTGCTGAGCCTATCACCGGAAAGCTCCGATGCGGCCGCCAGGAATCTTTCATGGCTCTACGATCGACTTGATACCCCGGATGGTCGCGCGGCGGTGATTGAAATCGCAATCGATGGCCTAAGCTCGATCTTCCCAAGAACACGCGATGACTGTTTTGGCTTCTTGGTGAAGCGACTTACGCAGTTGCCTTCCGAAACGCAAAGTCACATCTCCAAATGGGTTTCAGCTGTCACCTATTTTGATATTGACGATGTTGAATGGTTTAACGGGCAGCCCCGCATCCCAGCTGGGAGCATGGGGGGGACCATAGAAGTCGACATGTTCGCCAAAGAAAGGCCCTGGAAGGAGATTAAGGATGTTGTTCAAGCGCTCGACAACGCCGAAGCCACTGTCATTTCGCCGGAGCAAGCCGCAGCTGCGCTTACACACTTAAGCCGTCATCCGAAAAAAATGACGCCCAGCTCTGCAGGACGCCTCCTCAGCTATGATGTCGCGTTGATCCGAGCGCCAGCTGCCGCTGCGTGGCTTTCTGTACCCCGTGCGGATGACGATGATCTGCTGGATCGTATATTCGGAGAAGAACACCCAGCTGTCGCGACTGAGGTGCTCAAGTCGGTCTTGGATGTTTGGGGTGACTGCGAGCTAGAAAGGCGCCGCAAGCTCCAAAGTGGTCTGGTAGCGATGGCAAGCTCTCCAATTGCTGCTTTAGCGTTCATCGAGCGCCTTGTGCTTTTCGACCGTATCGAGGAAACCGGCGACAACCCCCCTTGGGAACTGTTCGGCGAGTTGATGAGCCAGGTCATGAAAGCGCTACCTACCGGCGCCGTCTTTCGCGAAGCCCGCCTTTACAACGTGCTGTCTGAGGGACTGGGGCATATACCAAATGAAGCGCTCATGCGAATCGCGGATCACTGGATTGATTTGCTGCACAACAGTGTCAGAAATCGCCGACTCAGCGACTACATGCTAGGTGTGACAGATATCCTGATTAAAGGTACAGCTTCCGAACCCTCGTCACGTTCAGGCCGCGTGCAAAGGCTGTTGGAATTACCGGGTACCAGCGCTCGTATCCGAGTTGTCGCCGACCTGGTTCAGCGGTGGGACTTGTTGACACCTGCAGAACAAAATGCGCTGCTGCAGCAACTAGAAACCCCGGCCGAAGACCGTGACTGGCTCCGAGCGACCGCGATCACGCGAAAGTCAGTCCCTCCTGAAATACTGACACTCACCCTCCCAGGGGAAGGGTTGGTTGCGCTGAGTTCACTGCCGGCGATCCTGAATACCCCAACGGCGCTGCTGAATGCCGCTGTGCACGTGTACACAGGGTGGCATCCAGAGGTTCAGTATATTGGAGTCTACGGTGGGCCGGATAAGATCTGGCGCCCTGTCGTAGCGCATTTCGCTCAACAAGCCAGCCATCCGCTGTTTGAGATTTGCTGGGAGACAATGCTTTCCTCAGATGACACTGTTGAGCTCTCGGAGGCGATCAAAGCCCTGGGTGCTAAACATGCTCCGCGCCTATTCGACATCATGCTTGCTCGGAATATAAAGACCACAGGCGACTTTCTGCCGAATGCATGGCAATCGCTCTTTGAGGTCGCAGCAGATGAACAACTCACCGCACAGTGGATCGGCCTAATGGCCAATGCTGCCCCTTGGGTCCTGGACGAACTTACAGAGGTCGATGAGTGGATCCCCAGAGCATTCATAAAGCAGTTTCTGAAGCATATGGAATCAGATATGGGGCTCATGCGGCTCACGCATATGCTGTCTACACTGTCAAACGGGGCCGAGGACTCTGATGACGTCGCACCCGTTTATGCATCAACCTTGGTCGATATGTTGAGGATGCTTCTTGAGGCACAGCCACCTCGGCACTGGGGCACCTGCGGATACATCGAGCGGAGGGTCAGGAAGTTACACTTAGGCAGCGGAGAGCTGCTGACGGAAATTGAAGCCTTGCGGCGCAAACTGCTCAATGAGCGCGAGCCCCGTAGCTACCCAAGATACCCGCCGCTCGATGGATGGGTTGTGGCATCGGCGACCGGATAAATCTGAAGCTGAATGATCAAGCTGCCCCTAAGCCATCACGGCTAAGGGGCTAACGTTCCCAAAGATCAAGGCAGACCTCCTGCAAATCACATCGCTCAGTCCACAGGCCCGCGAATAGTTTCGGTGGACACATTTTTGATTGTGTCAGCCACTTGCACGGCATCAAGCATCGTCTGACCAAGGTCTACGACTCCTGGACCAATGGCCAGGTCGAGCGCATGAACCGGACGATCAAAGAAGCCACGATCAACGCCTTCCGCTATCCCGACTCCGCTGTGCTGAAGGCGTACGTGCTGGCCTTCATGATGGCCTACAACTTCGCCAGACACCTCAAAGCTTTGCGATGGTGCACTCCCTTCAAGGTGACCTGTGAGGCCTCGACGAAAAACCCAGAGCGATTGATTACCAATTCGCACCATCTAATTCCGGCGCCGTACAGTCGACCGGCGAGTGAATATCGTGATCACCAACCCGGAGCTGGTCAAACTGACTTGGACCTGTTGAAGTTCCCCACAATCATCTTCATGCAGTCGGGATGGAACGTATACACGCTGTAGCAGGCCGCCCGCCGTTCGGGGCGATTTGGTCAAACGCAAGCGACTCGCGTCATCTTGTTGGGCTACGCTGGCACATCGCAGATGACCTGCATGCAGTTGATGGCTAGAAGATCATGGTGTCCGAGAGTACGTCGGGAGAAATGCCAGACTCTGGCTTGGACGTGCCGAATCAGGACGGCGACTCGGTTGAGTTGGCATTGGCCCGGCAATTGGTTTCGGTCTGAATCTGACGTTTCCTCTCCCCCGAACTAAGACCTGCAAGGCCCCTCGGGACCTTCTTGTTTGCCCAGGCGCAGCGTCGAACCCTGAAACCCCGGAGGGATCACAGTCAGCTGCATTGGCCAGAGACTTCGCTCCTACGACGCGATACTATTTGGGGCAAAGAACTTGCGTCTAACAGGGAGGTTGATAGTGACCAAAAGGGACGATTTCAAAGCAGCCACAAAAACAGCCCTTGCCCGTCGGGCTGCACATTTCTGCTCCAATCCGCGTTGCCTCAAGCTCACCATCGGACCGCACTCTGACCCAACTAAAGCTCTGACTTCTGGACACGCCGCACATATTCATGCGGCCTCCGAACTGGGCCCCCGCTACAAGGCCTCGCAGACTGTCGTAGAGCGGACGTCCATCGAAAACGGCCTGTGGCTTTGCAGGGAGTGTGGAGTCATCGTCGATGGCGACGAGGAGGCTTACGAAGCTGACCTGCTCCGAAAGTGGAAGATTGACCACGAAGCCATGGTGTCGGAGGTGCGCACCGAAGGGTACTCTCGCAGCCTGGCATTGCTTCAATCTGGACGCATGGAACCGCAGATTGCGAAGGAAATCGTCTCCGCCATGTCGGATCGGCGGTCGTTGTGGGCCACATTCGATGCCGAATGTCCCGACCATGTCCGAGAATCACTTGATGAACTGCGCAGGCGATTTGTCGCCATTCGGGGAAAGCTCGTTGACGGAACAGCACTTGACGGCATTCTGCTATCGCTTACTAAGACGATTCTGATTTTCTTCAATGCGATGAAGTCTGTTGACCTCAGAACGCTACGATGCAGTTCGGCTGACCCTGAGTGGCAGCATTTTAGTGACGCCCTGGCAGCACTCAGGAAATCCATCGGACTGCAGATAGCTAACCTAGCAGAAGCCTATGACATTGCTTTGTGCGAGGACCTCCGGAGGTTTGCACCAGCCAGAAGCTAGTTGTTCTGCAGAGCAGCGACACTCAGATACAGGCGCGCAACTCACACCCAGATTGCGCCAAGCCGGTGGCTTATAGGCATGGATTAAGGAGGATGCAGTTCAGAAACACATACGGCACCCGGGAGATCTCGTGGACACCAGGTAAACCGGCAAAGTGCTATCTTGCACACTTGTCATGGAGTGAGTGCCAGAGTGAACGACTACGATTTTTCGCGCCTCAACGACAAAGAATTCGAGGTGCTGTGCACCGACCTCATCGGTGCCTCTGAGGGTGTTCGATTTGAGCGCTTTAAGCCTGGTCGTGACCAAGGCGTGGATGGGCGTTACTTCAGTCCGAATGGCGGCGAATGGATCCTCCAGGCCAAGCACTGGGCTGCTACGCCCCTTTCGAAACTGGTTGCCCATTTGCGCACATCGGAGGCGCCCAAGGTCGCCGCGCTTAAGCCCGATCACTACTTTCTCGTGGTATCCCATCCGCTGTCGAGGTCGACCAAGGATGAGCTGACGGAGGCTCTTGGCGCCTCCTGCCCTGTGAGCGTCTATGGCAAAGAGGATCTGAATGATTTGCTTGCCCGCCATCCAAGAGTTGAGCAAAGGCACTTCAAGCTCTGGATTAGCAGCGCTACGGTGCTTGTTCACTTGCTGAACAATGCCATCATGGGTCGTAGCGATGCGATGTTGAGCGAAATCGTTGAGAAGTCGAGAATTTTCGTCCAGACCCGCAATTTCAAATGGGCTGTAGATAAGCTGAATCAGCTTGGAACAGTCATTATCACTGGTCAAGCGGGGATCGGAAAAACTACGCTCGCCGAGCAGCTTATCTTGTTCTACGCCAAAAATGGCTTCGAATTCCTCTGCGTCAGCCATGATATTCATGAGGCCGAGCAAGCCTACGTGCCTGATAGGCCGCAGCTGTTCTATTTCGACGATTTCCTAGGAAAAAACTACCTAGAAGCATTATCCGGGCACGAGGGGAGCCAGATCGTCAATTTCATCAAGCGGATTCATCGTGATCGGGCGACGAAGAAGTTTGTACTGACTTCACGATCTACTATTCTAAATCAGGGGCGAATCCTGAACGATGCCTTTGAGAATGGCAACGTTAACCGCAACGAAATGGAGATCAAGCTACAATCACTCTCAAGCCTCGATAAAGCCCACATCCTGTACAACCATATATGGCATTCGGGGCTGAGCCCTGAGCATGTAGAATCATTTTATGTAGATAAGCGTTACCACAGGGTTATTGGACACCGCAATTTTAACCCACGCATCATACAGTTCATCACCGACCCGCAGCGTTTGATCGACATCCCCGCTGAAGCATACTGGAATCACATTGCTAACCTCCTGGATAACCCAACGCGAATTTGGGAGCATCCATTTGACGCTCAGCTCGACGACTTTGGTCGATTCTTGGTGCTTTTGGTCGCATTTAACGGGAGCGACATTCTTGAGCAGGATCTTGCTAGGGCCTATGCCGTGGGTCTGCGCATGCCTGAGCATGCGAGCTTTAAGGGCAATCGTGAGTTCGGATTCGTAGTTCGGCATCTCTCAAATTCACTGCTGACGCGTGTGATGGCAGGCGAGAAGCGCTCCTACAAACTCTTTAACCCTTCCCTTGGAGACTTTTTGCTGCACCGATACGCAAAGGATTCGGCGCTGCTCGAAACTTTATTTAAGTGCTTACGCAGCCTAAACACCATCAAAATACTCCAGGACATGACAAGAAACGAAGACATTTCTGGAGAGACGGCGATGGGAGTGCGCAGATCACTTTTCGACCATGAGGAAAGTCTTGGCTTTGAGGGCAGTCATCCGGAATACTTGGCGAAGCTTTATATAAATACCCAAAGAGGCCTTAGCGAATCCGTATTAATCAGGCGCATTGGAAGTGTCACCGCTGTCATCCTGAATAATCCAGTCACTAGGAATTGCGAGAGCTGCCTGGTAACTCTGGTAGATGCGCTGAACGAAGAACTAGCCACACCCGCTACTGTCGAGAGATATGTGCTGGACATACTCAACTTCGGAGTAGACGAAAAAGATCTGCCGGCCCTGGGCGACTTGATAGGCTTACTTGAGCTGAATGACGCAGATGAAGCGACAGAACCATTCACAAGACTGGCTCATCAGTTTATGGGCGACTCACTCGATGAGATGTTCGAAGAGAGCATTGTATTCAGCAAGGGTGAGGACGTAGATGCGGCCAACAAAACCCTTCTCGACATGATTGATGAAAAGTTCACGAGTTGGCAGGTCTCCGCCACCAACTCGATGAGGGATGAGATTGTTGACGCCTACGACATTTCCTACCGCATGGAAAATTACTTCAAAGAAGAAGAGAATTACGTATCGCCCCGCGCTGAACAGAGCAGGCTCGAAGCGCTGGATATCGATGATCTGTTCAGCAGAGAGCGGTAGCTTTCGGAAGCGTGGTTGATTGGGGCTTTAAGGTAGTTCTCAGGATTTTCTGGGGTAGGTTCAGCGGTGAGGTCTCTCGGAAGTCTGATCGCGGATCGGGTCGAGGTAACGGGACAAGCCCGTTACCCTCCCACACCATCGGACGTGCGGTTTTCCGCATCCGGCGGTTGGATATCTCAGCATTGCACTGAGGCGAAATCCTGCGCAGTCTTCAGGCCACATCGTCTGAGGTACTGATTGCTCAGCGCTTGATGCATGGCCGGATGAGCCGCCGCTTTCCACGCTCCGTCGTAAAAGCTTACCTGCTTGAGTCGGCGATGCGAAATCCCCAACTTCAACAGTCGAGCCATACGACCCTTGCGGTTATGCCATCGCTGCCAGAAATACTTGCGCATATGGCGTCGCGTCCATTGGGATATTCTTGTGAAGTCACCTTTTGCGACCCGCCGGAAATAGCCGAGCCAGCCCAAAATGTAACGTCTCCAATTAGTCGCCAGTTCTCGGGGCGTTAGCCCCTGCCTAGCCGACCAGCATTCCCGAACGCGGCGGATCCAGATACAGGTTGGCCAGCAGAGGGCTCAGGGTACCACCTTGTAGAACCCCCGCTGAGCACTTGACCCTCTTGCCGTTCAAAACCATGTCTGCACGTAATTTCGATGCCAGGTATTTGTTCAGCCGTTTGTCCCGGACCCCATTCAAGGAGTGTTTTCGACACCTCTGACAATATCAGTTCAATGTGTTCTTCGACCTCCTGGAAACGCAACACGCCAAAGGGCACCAGCGCCAAGGCTCTGTCCATCCGCCCGGCGATTGCAGCCCGAGGGTGGTGTCGGTTTCCGGTCCATCTCGGATCACGATCTTGGCGATAGTGGACGGCGTCATCACCATGTGGCCGAGCACGACAAGTTGCGGCTTGCGCAAACCAAGCGTCTGCGTTTCCCGAGCGGCCAAGTTGAAATTGAGTTGATGCAACTGCCAGCGAAGGACGGAAGCGGTGCAGTCTTACCAAGCGCTTGGTACCCTGCCCTGGGCAACCAATCATCCAGGCATCCCCCGTGCAAGCCGAGCCTGACGTACACTGAAAGCCATCGACGACCACCCTGCTCCACCTCAGAATCGCCAATCTCGACCGCCCGCATATTCCGTAATACTGGGGGCAAAACTGGGGGCATATTTTAGTTTTTCCGACCTGAAAATACTGCGCTAGAGCCCAGTCAAAATGTTTTTTGGGGATCCGGACAGTCTTTGACAGAGTCCTCTTGAACCGCTCTGGAATGCCTGTTCCAGAGGGTTTAAAAGGCTCTTTTTGATCCGCTGCTATCCATCGAATTCTGCTGCCTCCCCCCCACTCCGGGGCAAATTTCGGGGCACGTCTGCTACTTAAAAAGGCGTGCCCCAAAAATGAACGTTGCCTAATGCTACTTCTTGTCTACGGCGTCTTTGACCTTGCCAACCACTTGCTGGGCTTCACCTTTCTTTTCCTGGATCTTCCCTTCGACCTGCAGTTTCTCACTTCCTGTAGCCTTGCCCACACCTTGCTTCACATTACCGATTGCTTCGTTGGCCAGGCCTTTGATTTTGTCTGAAGTACCACTCATGGCGTTTCTCCCGGTTATAAATAGGTGTCCTGTCTGTACATAAAAACTGACTGGCGGTCGTGGGTGGGAGTTCCACTTTTATAAAGACCGCTCGTCAGTGGCGCAAGCGCCAGGGGAAGCAATGCCCTGCCAGCTTGCGCGACACCGTCAATGCCGAAACATTGAGCGAGTGTGCAGCCTCGGTCACGTTGTTCGACTTGGAGACGAGGATAAAGACGTTCAGATCACCCCGGTTCACGCTGACGAAATACTCAACAATGGAAAATCGATCCCCACGTGTTTCTGTGCGAAAGAAGTAGACGGTCACTACGGCGCGCTAAACACCGGCTCACCCAGGTTCAACATCAGTCGATTGGCCCAGGCGAAAATCGAGATCGCGTGGATCAGGTCCAACACCTGTGCGTCGTCCAGCCCTTGGTCACGAAGCGTATGGATGTGATCGGCGCTGAGCGACGATGGCTCCAGGGTCAGGTCAATGGCGAATTGCACAATCGCCTTTTCCCTGTCTGTCGTACCCGCCGTTGCAGGGTCGGCAAACACCTCGCTGATCACGTCGTTGCGCTTGGCCAGTTGCTCGAACCGCTGGGCATGTACCGAGGCGCAGTACACGCATCGATTGACCCGCGACACCACGGTGCTCGCCAGTTCACGTTCAGCACGGGACAAACCGCCCGGTGCATACATGATGGCGTTGAATGCCTGGGAACGCTGGCGAAGGATCTCGGGGTGATGGGCCAGTGTCAGGTAGTAGTCCGATGTCAGGGCCTGGGGATGGCTCTCTTGCAGCACGGCCACTTGCTCATCCGTGGCGCTGCTCAAGTCGACGGTGGGCAGCCAGGCTTTCCAGCCCAGTGCTTCGTTGGTGAATCCGTGGCTGCGAATAAGGTCGCTCATCTGGCGGCTCCCGCTGACAGTAACGCGTCGAGCCCGGCGGCCAGACGTACCTGGTAGGACATGAAGGCGATCAGTTGCGCCAGCACGACGATTTCGGCAGTGCCCAAGCCTTCCTGTTGAAGCGCTTGCAAGGCCGCCTGATCACCGTGCACCGGAGACTCGATCAAGGTTTGGGTAAAGCGCAAAATCCCCCGCAGGCGCGCGTCGCCGAGTGCTTCGATAGCCCCCGAATCGATGGCCACCTGTACGGTGTTATCCGCGCCCAGCACGTGCAACTGCTCAAGGTAGTGCGCGGTCAACGTCCCGTGGGGTGTCAGGCGCGCGGCGTAGTAAGCCACCCACAGGCGCTCGGTCAGTGACAGGTTGTTTTCAAGTGCCGGATCAAAAAACACATCGTGGCTGCCCTGTGTCGCCGAGGCGACCTTGCTCCGGGCATGGCGTACGGCGTGCAGATGAGTGCCGGGCTGGATATGCAGCAGGCTGTTGAGCACATCTGCAGCGGGTTCAACGGTTGAGGTCATGACACGTCCTTCAAGGCTATGGGGCGAGCGTTGCGCGCAGAGCCCTGAGGCTCTGGCGCAAACCGGTTCAAGGTTGTTCGGTCACCATGGTCGCCGCCGTGCGGTCGCTGACCAGCGGCTCGACTTTCAAGCCTTTGCGGGCCGCCCAGATGTTCTGGTAGTGGAACAGCGGGATGATGCCGACGTCGTCACTGACCACCTGGACCGAGTCCTGAAGGATCTTGCGGCGCTTGCCTTCATCAAACTCCGCGGTCGAATCCAGCAGCGCCTTGTCCACCCGCGCATTGCTGTAGTGACCCCAGTTGGAGGCGCCCTGCCCTTTGTTGCTGTCTACCGTGGTCAGGATGTTGGTCAGTGCATACGCCGCTTCGCCCGTGCCGTTACCCCAGGCAATCACACTGATCGCCAGTTCATTCTTGTTGGCTTTACCGGCATACACGGCCCACGGCAACACTTCGAGCTGGACTTTGACCCCGATCCGCGACCAGAACTGTGCCACCGCCTGCATCGTTTCCGGTGCCTGCGGATAGCGATCCCCCGGAACATGGACGGTTAATTGAAAGCCTTGAGGGAAGCCTGCCTGCGCCAACAGTTCCTTGGCCTGTGCGGGGTCGTATGGAATGTTCTTCACGTCCGGGTTGTAACCGAAGGTGTTGGCGGGCATCCATTGGTTGGCCTCGGTGACGGTGCCCTGCATGATCCGGTCATTGATGGCCTGGCGATTGATAGCCAGTGACAGCGCCTTGCGCACCCGCACATCACGCAGCGGGTTTTCAGCCAGCGGCTGGCCTGCATTGTCACGAATAAACGGATTTGGGCCTTCGCGAAAGCTGGGCTGGATGATCAGCGCACGCAAGCCCGGATAGGCATAGACACTGACGCTCGGTGTTTTGCGCAGGCGCTCGACATCCGTCGGCGACACCTTGTCAATCACATCCACGTCGCCAGCAAGCAAGGCTGCCGTGCGGTTGGCGGCGTTGGCGATAAAGCGGTAGTCGACCTTGTCCCAGGTCGGTCTGGCGCCCCAGTATGCGTCGTTGCGCTCGAAAATCGTTCGGTCACCCGGCACGTAGGAGACGAAGCGGTAAGGCCCCACACCCACCAGCGCCTTGCCCGAGTTGTAATCGGCGCTGCTTGCAGTGGCGCCAGCGTGACGGCTGACGATATAGATCGAGTCCACGTCCGGCAGCAGATTCGCGTTCGGCGTGCGGGTCGTGATGATCAGCGTGTGAGCGTCTTTGGCCGTGACCGATGCCACCGTGCGTGTCGCCCCGGCATACGACGCCACGCTACCTGGAACACTGCGGGCGCGCTCGAACGAGAACACCAAATCATCGGCGGTCAGAGGCGAACCGTCCTGCCATTTCACATCGTCGCGCAAGACGAATTCCCAGGTGGTGTCATCAATGACTTTCCAGCTCTTGGCCAAACCCGGCAGGGTTTTGTCGTCGCGGCGGCTGACCAGCGACTCGAAGGCATGCAGCGCCACCGACCGGTCCCCGGCGTAATTATTCAATTGCGGATCGAGGGACGACACAGGGTCGGCGTAACCGATACGCAGGGACTGGGCACCAGCAGTACCGGCCGCCAGGATAAGCGCCGAGGCTAACAATGAACGAACAAGTGGCTTCATGGGTATTTCCTTGCACGCAATGGCAATGAGCATGACGGGCGTCTTGGCGCTCGTTCAAAAGTGGTCGTTGAGGTGACAGGCGCTCAGGTGGTTCGGCGAAACCTCCCTGAGTGCTGGAGCTTCGCTGAAGCAACGCGCGGTGGCGTGCGGGCAGCGAGGATGGAAATGACACCCGGCGGGCGGGTTCAGCGGGCTGGGGATTTCCCCTTTGATCGCGTCATAACGGGTACTGCGGACATCAAAACGGGGAATCTGCGCCAACAGGGCCTGGGTGTAGGGATGGTTGGCGCGGGCAAACAGGTCATCCACCGAAGCGCTCTCGACCACACGCCCCAGGTACATCACTACGACGCGGTCGCACAGGTGCTCGACGACGCCCAGGTCGTGGCTGATAAACAGATAGGTCAGGCCCAGCTCGTCGCGCAGGTCCATGAACAGATTGAGAATCTGCGCCTGAATCGACACGTCCAGCGCCGCCACTGACTCGTCGCACACCAGCAGTTGCGGCTGTACCGCCAGTGCTCGGGCAATGCCGATACGCTGGCGCTGGCCGCCACTGAACTGATGGGGATAGCGCTGGCGCAGTTGCGGGCTGAGCCCGGCCCGTTGCAGTTGCGCACTGACGTAATCGTCGAAACCCTGCTTGTCGGTCAAGCCGTGCAGCAACGCGCCCTCGCCGACGATCCGGTCCACCCGCAGCCGCGGATTGAGGCTCGACGACGGGTCCTGAAAGATCATCTGCACCTTCATGCGAACGGCCTGGCGCTCATCGGCCGTCAGGTTGTCCAGGGATTTCCCGTCCACCAGCGCAGTACCCGATGACACCGGCAGCAACCCCGCCACCATGCGCCCCAGGGTTGATTTGCCACAGCCGGATTCACCCACCAGCCCCACCACTTCCGAGCGGTTGATGCGCAGGTCAACGCGATCGACCGCATGGGTGACGGGTCTGGGGCGTGTCAGGTGCAAGCGTTGCAACAGGTGTTGAACTGAATGCTCGGCCACGGGCGTACCAAATGTCTTGCTGACCTGCTTGAGTTCTATAAGGGGGATGTGATCACTGCGCATGGCCAGCTCCAGGGTGAAAGCAACGAACGGTCTGGCCCGGTACGATCTCGCGAGGTTCCGGTTCCTGTGCACAGGCCGGGGACGCACGCGTACAGCGCTCGGCGAAGGCACATCCTGGCGGCATCGAGAACAGGTCCGGCGCCATGCCGGGAATCTGTCGCAGCCGCTGGCCACGCTTGTTACGGCTGGGCAGACTGTCGATCAACCCCTGGGTGTAAGGGTGTTGTGGACGATCAAGCACGTCGGCGACCGGTCCCTGTTCGACGATACGACCGGCGTACATCACGGCCACGTCATCGGCCAGCCCGGCCACCACCGACAGGTCATGGGTGATCCAGATCAGCGACGTGCCCTGCTCGCGCACCAGTTTTTGCATTTCACTGAGGATCTGCGCCTGGATGGTCACGTCCAGCGCCGTGGTCGGCTCATCCGCGATGATCAGGTCAGGCGCATGCAGCAGTGCGATGGCGATCGCCACCCGCTGGCGCATGCCACCGGACAACTGGTGGGGATAAGCCCGCAGACGTTCTTCAGGGCTGGCGATACCCATCAGCGCCAGCGTGCGGCTGGCGTGCTCCCGAGCGTCGCGCTTGCTCAGTGGACGATGGGCACGCACCGCTTCGATCATTTGCGTGTCGACCCGCAGCACCGGATTGAGGGTCATCATCGGGTCCTGGAAAATCATCGCGATCCGGTTGCCTTGCAATGCGCGCAGTTCGGACACCGAGAGTTGTGTGAGGTCACGGCCCTTGAACAACACCTGACCGCCACTGATGCGGCCAGGCTCATCCACCAGTCCTAGAATGGAAAAGCCGGTCACTGATTTGCCGGATCCCGACTCACCCACCAGCCCCAGAATTCGGCCTGGCTGCACGTGCAACGACAAGTCGCGCACCGCTGGAAGCACCCCGGCCCGGGTATAAAACGAGGTGCAGAGACCACGCACATCCAGGGTTGGCTGCTCCAATGCCAGCGACGACAACGACATCTCAGGCAGGCTCATCGCTGCAACCTCGGGTTCAGGACATCACGCAACCGGTCGCCGACCAGATTGATGGCGACGATGGTGATCAACAGCGCCAACCCCGGAAACAGGCTGATCCAGTATTCGTTGCTGAGCATGTACTGGAAGCCGTTGGCGATCAGCAAGCCCAGAGAAGGCTCCGTGACAGGCACACCCAGGCCCAGAAACGATAACGTCGCTTCCAGGGTGATCGCCCGGGCGATCTGCAATGCGCCGATGACAATCAGCGGCGGCAGGCAATTGGGCAGGATATGCCCGGTGACGATGCGCCACGGACCAATACCCTGGCCCCGCGCGGCGTCGACGTATTCGCGACGACTTTCGGTCAACGCCTGGCCGCGTGCGGTGCGGGCGTAATAGGCCCACTCCAGCAGGATTAATGTGAGCATCACATTGCCGACCCCTTTGCCCAGCCAGGCAAGAATCATCAGCGCCATGAGAATCACCGGGAACGACAGCAACAGGTCCACCAGGCGCATCAACAACACGTCTACCCAGCCCCCGACATACGCCGACACCAGGCCCAGCAGCGTGCCGATAAACGCCGCGATCAACGCCGACCCGATACCGACCCACAAACTGATGCGCAGGCCATACATGATTGCCGAGACCAGGTCGCGACCTTGACCATCAGTGCCAAGCCAATAGGTGTAGCCACTGTCCATGTTGGTGCTTCCCGGTGCCAGGCGCGCATCCAGCACATTGAGTTGCATCAGGTCGTAGGGATTTTGCACCACGATCCATGGGGCTAGAATCGCCATCAGGACGATCGCCACCAACACCACAAGCCCCGCGACTGCCGTTGGCGAATTCATGTACTCGACGGCCACTCGACGCCAGGGCGACTGGGCCTGCAATGGCACGCGGGTCGGTAAGGCTTTTTCAACGGCACTCATCGGGAGGCCTCGATCCGCACACGGGGGTCAAGCAGGTAATACAAGCCGTCGACAATCAGGTTGAGCACGACAAAGATCACCACGACCACCATCAGATAGGCCACCACCACCGGACGATCCAGGGCGTTGATGCTGTCCAGAATCAGTTTCCCTGCGCCGGGCCAGGAAAAGATGCTTTCGGTGACCACCGCGAAGGCAATGGTCGATCCCAATTCCATGGCCAGCACCGTCACCAGGGGAATCATGGTGTTGCGCATGACGTGCATGAACATCACCCGCATCGGCGAAAGGCCCTTCGCCCGGGCAAATTTGACGAACTCTTGTGGCAGTACTTCCCGAACGCCCGCACGGGTCAGGCGCAACACCAGGGAGATCTTGAACAACGCCAGGTTCAGTGCGGGCAGAATCAGGTGCTGCAGGCCGTCCAGGGTCAGCCACGACCACTGCACCCCCAGCCACTCGCGGGTGTCGCCACGGCCACTGGCGGGCAGCCATCCCAGCTTGATTGAGAACAGCATGATCATCATCAACGCCACCCAGAAAGCCGGGAGCGAAAAGCCGATGATGCTGCAGGCCATCATCAACCGCGACAACGGATGATCCGGATAAGTACCGGCAAAAATCCCCAGGGGCACGCCAATCACAACAGCCAGGAACAGCGCACTGAAGGCCAGTTCGAGGGTGGCTGGCAACCGTTGCAAAATCAGGCGCATGGCGTCTTCGTGATAGACAAAACTCTGCCCGAGGTTGCCGTGGACTGCGCCCTTGAGAAAGATCAGGTATTGCTCCCACAGCGGCTTGTCCAGCCCCAGGTGTGCGATGGCTTGCACCCGTTCGGCCTGATTGAGGTCTTCCCCCACCAGGATGTCCATGGGATTGCCAATGGCATTCAGGCCGATAAACACCACGAGGGTCATCAACAGAATCACCAGCAGCGACTGAGTCACTCGTCGCAGCGCCCAGCCGATCATCGCCGCAACTCTGCAGCTGTGGGCTGGCTGGCCACCCACTCATCGCCAAACAGTTCGGGGTCGGCAAAACGTTGCATGGTTTCGAAATGCAGTGAGATGTCTTCGTTGAACAGCTGGCCGACCAAGGCCTGGGCCAAACGTTTTGAACCTTCACTGATGGCCGGAATATCCCCGGAAACCGCGCCGTAGTTGAGGGCTGCGGGATAGCTGAAGCAATGGATATGGTTCAGCCCCGGGCAACTGCCGGTTATTTTTTCCTGGAATTCGAAAGTGTTGCCCAAATCCGGCAGCTCGGACAATTCGGCGTCCTGTTCACTGGACGGGGCCTCGAATCGGTCCCGCCAGGTGCGAATGTGCGAAGAGAACGGCGCAAATTCCGGGCGCTGTGCAAAGTCGGTGCGAAAACCGGTGGCGAATACCACAAAATCGGCTTCGATGCGGGCATCAGGCGTGTTCAACCACAGGCCGCCAAGGGGATTTTTCTCCACCGAGACGACGGGACTGTTCAGCAGGAACCGCGCCCTTCCCGAGCTGGAAACCCTGATCGTACTGGCGCGGGGCGGAGGCACTTGCTGAGTATTGAGGTAGTTGCGAATACGCCATTTCCAGGCATCCGGCAGACGCCAGTAGCCATGAACCATGCCCGGATGGCTGGCGCCCTTGCCTTTGTTGATACGCGGCAGTTCGGCACGCCGGATCAGCAGGTCAACCCCTGTGGCGCCCGCTTCCAGCGCGGTTGCTGCACTGTCCATCGCAGAGGCCCCGCCCCCGATGACGGCCACACGCTTGCCTTCGAACCAGTCGTCCTGCAAACCATCCGCTGAATGCGCCCACAGATGATCCGGTAGCTGATGGGCGAGTTCAGGCACCCAAGGGCCGCCCAGGCCGTCACGCCCGGTGGCCAGCACGACATGCCGCGCCAACAGATGCAGGGTTTGTACGGGGGTGTCGATGGCCAGCTCAACCAGTCCATCTGCTCTTGGCGCAACCCGGGTGACCCGGTGTTCGTTGCGCACATCTAGCGCCAGCACTTTGCGATACCAGCGCAGGTAGTCGGCCCATTGCAGTCGCGGAATTTTGTCCAGCCCGGCCCAGCCCTCTGCGCCGAATTGCGCTTCGAACCAGGCACGGAAGGTCAGCGCGGGCAAGCCGAGCGCCGGTCCGGTCAGGTACTTGGGAGAGCGCAACGTTTGCATACGGGCGGTGGTTGCCCACGGCCCTTCAAAACCTGCCGTGGACTGATCGAAAATCACTGCATCAATACCGAGATGGCGTAACTCGGCAGCAAGGGCCAGGCCCGCCATACCGCCGCCGATGATCGCCACATCAAGGACCGGGGCACCTTCGTTGAAGCGTGGTTTGACCCACTGACTGGCGGGAAGATCGAGCCAGTCCAGATCCTGGCGCAAGCGTGCTTCGAGGGCCGCAAGGCCTGACAGTGCATTTTCTTCGGACATTGATCGCTACTCGATGACGATCGAGAGCACATCACTCGACCCTTGATCCAAACACTTGAAATCCTCAACAGCAAAGCAATTTGAATTCTTGATGCCGTTGAATTCTTAAAGTGAATACTAAAAGGGACTGTTTATTCTCGCAACGCGCAAAAAAACATATTGATATTCTTATTTGGAATTAAAAAAGAGCGGAATGTGCTTTCCCATCTGCGTAGAGACCAGGCTCTTATCCTTCGTCGAGCCACGCGCACAGCCGGATGGGCAACTGCGTCAGCTGCGTACGTTTGTCTTCAAGGAACTCGACTTTATCCAGACCCTCTATGAAGCTACAGATTCGCCACCAACTCCGTGTTGTAGCCGTTGACGAGTGGAACGAGGCTGCGATCGAACGCGAAGCGGTCGCAAATCCGGTACACGCGGTGTGCCTGATTAACCGAGGAAACGGACTTTACGACTGCTTCGCAGCCGGACGCAGCCTCGCACGGCTCGTCAGCGACTACAGGTTTCGGCCCCCATCCTGGGTGTACCGCATGTAGCCGCTGACGAGTGGAACGAGGCTGCGATCGAACGCGAAGCGGTCGCAAGACCGGAACACGCGGTTTGCCTGATAAACCGTGCAAGCTGACTTTACGACTGCTTCGCAGCCGAACGCAGCCTCGCACGGCTCGTCAGCGACTACAGGTTGCGGCCCCCATCCCGGGTGTACCGCATGTAGCCGCTGACGAGTAGAACGAGGCTGCGATCGAACGCGAAGCGGTCGCGAAACCGGTACACGCGGTGTGCCTGATAAACCGAGGAAACGGACTTTACGACTGCTTCGCAGCCGAACGCAGCCTCGCACGGCTCGTCAACTGCTACGAATTTCGCAACTCATACCACTGCGTAGCAGTTGACGAGTAGAACGAGACTGCGATCGAACGCGAAGCGGTCGCGAAACCGGAACACGCGGTGTGCCTGATAAACCGAGGAAACGGACTTTACGACTGCTTCGCAGCCGGACGCAGCCTCGCACGGCTCGTCAGCGGCTACAGATTCGCCACCCACTTCATTGAAACGCCAGGGGGTCAAGAAGGGTGTTTCAAGCACTGTTTTCGAACCCCCCAAAGCATTGGTTTTCCGCGGGCCACTTGCGTTCTGAACGCCCCCTGCGTGACGTCACTCGGCATAGATACTTTGCAACAGCGCGTCATGGACACTGGCTTCGTGCATGACCATGTGCGGCAGCAACACTTTTGCCGATATGGCGATCTCATCGATCAGCACTCGGGTCACGTCGGACAACGGGCTGGCCAAGGCTGAAATCAAACCGAAAAAGAACGGGACGTTGCAGGCAATCGGGCGCACCACCACGCCTTCCAGTGGCACCCCCATGGCGGTAAAGGGATCGACCAGCGCAATGCCCAACCCGACCCTGGCCATCTGCATGGCCACCAGTGAGGTATTGGTGTCCAGCATATGGGGCATCGGTCCGCCTGCATCATGGAATGCCTTGTCCACCCGCCGACGAAAACGATACGGATTGGCCATGGTGATCAGCGTCTGCTGTGCCAGCAATTCCATCGGCAGTTCTGCGTACGAAGCCAGTACGCTGGTGGCTGGCAGCACGGCGACGCAGGGCGCTTCGCCGATCCAGTGAATGTCCAGGCCGCGATGTTCCAGCGGCAGGCTGACAGCGCCCAGGTCCATGGTTTTGGACAGCACCGCCTGCACCACATTCTCCGGTGACATGCTCTGCAACTGGATCTGCTGCGGACGCAGGTTCTCAGGCAGGCGTGCCAGGGCCGCCGGCAACAAGCCTGCTGCCAGCGCGGAAATCGCGACCAGTTTGATTTGATGATTTTCATCCCGAACGATGTGTTCGGCGCGCAGCCGGATGTTGCGAACTCCTAGCAGGGCACTTTCGACTTCGGCGTACATCATGAAGGCTTTGTGGGTGGGTGTGACCTTTGGCCCGCTGCGCTCGAACAGCGCAAACCCCAGCTCTTGCTCCAGCTCTTGAATGGCCCTGGTAACCGAGGGTTGGGAGCGGCCGAGCATCTTTCCTGCGGCAGTGACACTGCCCGCCGACATCACAGCAGCAAACGCTTCGAGCTGACGCAGATCCATAAACACGCCTTAATCAACACAGAGACTGGCAGGAGCCGGAACACAAGACTCCCTGGCTGGAAGCGAGAAAGTCTACACACTGTTCAGCCATTAATCGCGTCAGCCGTCCCACTGCGCCTGCTACCTCGATAGCGATTGCCTGCTTTCCGCTTCCCGTCATGGGTGTTGCTGATCGGCTTCAGGGCGCCATGGCGCTGGCGCCCCCCAGTCCTGATTACTCTTTACTTAAATCCACCAACGGCGTCTGCCGCACTTCGGTCCCACGTCCGTCCTGGATCGATTTGACCTGCTGCAACGCCTTGTCCACCGCCGGTTTGTCAGCCAGCAACGAGTAACTGATGCTGAACTGGCGCTGTTGTTTGGGGCCAATGGTCGGGACCAGGTTCAGCGGCCTCTGGTAACGGCGGTTGTAGGAAAAACTGGTGCCTGGCTCAAGCCCGGTGACATAGCCCTGGCCCTTCGTATCAGTGTTTTTCCACAGCGAGAACACCGGCAACTGCTGGACATTGAAGCCAACCGAGACGCCCAGGCTGGCGTCCTTGTTGTGCAGCACCGTCAAGGTGTTGCCCTTGGCATCACCGTAAGGCACCACGTTGTACACGGTTTCATCGTAGTCAGGGGTCGGTGCGCGATACGTCTGCCAGTCGCCCAGGTCAGTTTTGGCCTTGTCATTGAAAGGAGACACCTGTTTGACCGGTGCGGCAAAACGGGCGCCCTCCTCCAGAAACGGCGTGCTGAAGTTGCTGTGGTACAGCGCCTGGTATTCTTTGGGGTAATCACCGTTGTTGGTCAAGGTGTCATTGAGCACAAAACGCGCCGCACCCGGTTCAGTGACCAGCTCCGTTTGCACGCTGAAGTCGACTTTTTTGAACGCCTGCTCTTTCAACTCACCGCGCACATAAATGGCATAGGGCGGGGTTTCGTCGATATGCACAGTCACCTTGCTGGCCGGGATGTTCGCCGCACGACCGTGCAAGGTCAGCAACTCGCCATTGTCCATGCCCGGATGGCCTACCCATTCGTAGCCACAGCGGGCGACCAGTTCGTTGAAACCTTCAAGCCAACCCAGGCCACCGCGACCGTTAAGCTCTATAAACGCTGGGTTGACCACGTCCTTGACCGGCGAATCCCACCCCATCCGCGCACTGCCGACCTGGGCACTGAGCACGTTCATGCCCCGCGTCGGCACCACCGTCAATTTCATCGTGCCGTTATCGATATCGATCAGACTCACGCCTTCCTGACGACCGCCGTGCAAGGTACGCAGGGTGATTGAAAAGGGTTTGTCGACTTTGAGGCCGAGCTGCTCGCTGGTAATACGCTGATTGCTGGCAGGCTTGTCGCTGTCGAGCAGCACAAAGTCCCAGGCAAACGCGTGAGAACCAAAGGACAGGGCTGCAATGGCGCAGGTCATGGGAAGCAGTTTCATGGGCGGATCCTTTCTTGGAATTATAATTCGCTAAATGATGAATCGTTTCAGCTTGCAGCGAGTCTAGCTCCATTTTCAGCGGCGGTGTAGCCAGGATGAGGTGGTGACCGATGCAGGCGCAGCTCGCAAGGCATGCATGGGCCCGTGATATTTGGCGGTCCTTCTTCTTCGGCCCCTATCTGAAGAAGCAATTTTCGAACACCTGAAAATTCTCCCCCTCTTTAGGAAGCGTCTTACATCAATTCTTTTGCCGCATTGCTAGCGTGCACCGCACTTATGAGTCTGCTCTGGCTCAGGTATCGCAACTCCCCTTTTATTCCCAGCTTAAGGACAAGCATATGTTCGCGCCGGCCAATGCTGCGCACTTTACGTTACTCATCCCTTCGGTTCGCAACGACTTCAAGGTCTTGGCGTTTAATGGAGTTGAGGCGATCAGTACCTTGTATGCCATTCATATTGAACTGGTCAGCGAGTACCCTGATTTCGATCTGGAGAGCCTGCTCAGCCAGCCCGCCTTTCTTCAGGCAGATCGTGGCCCAGGTCCTTAAGGGCCATGGCATCCAGGCCGATGCGTACAGCTTCCATGTCAACACCAGCCCGGAACGCGAATACTGCACTCAATACGGGGAAAGCGACTTCGAGTTTATCCAGCGGTTATGCAGTGAAGAGGGTATTTCATGGCACCACCAACACAGCCAGGATGGCCACCTTCTGGTATTCACCAACGATCAGACCTATTTCCCCAAGCTGGGGGGCACGCTGTACCAGCAAGGCTCTGGCCTGGCAGCGGATCACCCGGTCGTCAGTCAGTTTTCCAGGCGTTACAGCACCCGAACCAGCACCACCACACGCCGGGGCTATGACTTAAAACGCCCAAGCCTGTTGCTGCAAAGCCAGTTCACTGCCGAGTTCAACCCGGCGCTCGAAGACTACCGTTACCCGGCGTTGATCGAAAATGAAAAGCTTGGCAGACACATTGCCCGACAGGCCCTGGAGCGGCACCGCACCGACTACCAGTTAGCCGAAGGCAACAGCGACCAGCCGACTCTGCGCAGCGGCCACTTCTTCGACCTGACCGAACACCCCCGCAAAGCCTGCAACGACTTGTGGCTGTTGCTCAGTGTGACGCACACAGGCAAGCAACCTCAGGCGCTGGAGGAAGCGATCACCAGCGCAGTCAAGTCCGAAGACGGCTTTACCCAGGGTTACCGCAACACCTTCAGCGCGATCCCCTGGGACGTGTTCTACCGCCCCCCTTTGGTCACGCGTAAATCCGAGTTGGTCAGCCAGACGGCCCGAGTCACCGGTCCTGTTGGGGAAGAAATCTTTTGCGATGAATACGGGCGGGTCAAAGTCGAATTCCATTGGGACCGCGCCGAGCTGGGCAGCGACAAGAGCAGTTGCTGGCTGCGGGTGTCATCCAGCTGGGCGGGAGAAGGTTTCGGTGCGGTGACCATCCCGCGTATCGGCATGGAAGTGGTGGTGACTTATCTGGAGGGTAATCCCGACCATCCACTGATTACCGGTTGCGTACCCAACAAGGTCACGCCGGTGCCCTACCCCTTGCCCGCGAACAAAACCAAAACGGTGCTGCGTAGCCACAGCTCGCCCGCCAGTGGCGGCTACAACGAGCTGTCGATTGAAGACCGGGCCGGGCAGGAACTGATCTACCTGCGGGCGCAGCGCGATATCGAACAGGTGATCCTCAACGACAGCGACACCCACATCGGTAACGACCGCCTCGAGCAAATAACCCGGGACAGCCACAGCCTGATCAGCAACGACCGCTTTGAACAGGTGGACAACAACAGCTCCAGCCTGATCAAGGGTGATGAACTGCACAGCACCCAAGGCCTGCGTAACACGGTGATCGGTGGCAACGAACTGCTCAGCATCACCGGCAACAGCAGCACGACAGCCGACGGCACGCTGGTGATTCAGGCCGGGGCACACGCCCATGTCAGCGCCGCCCATGTGGTGATCAATGCGGGCATGAGCCTGACGCTCCAGGCCGGTGGTCAACACATCCTTATCACCGCAGGCGGCATTTTCAGCAGCGTGGACATTGTTCAGGGGGGCACGCCCGTGGCGGGTGTTCCTTCGCTGCAAGCCGCCCAGGCGCGCTCGGTACAGCCCATGATCGCTCCGACACTCACCGCGCTATTGGCGGCAACCAAAGTTAGAAACGTGGACGCCTGCCCGATTTGCGTGGCGTGTAAAGACGGGCTTTGCCTACCGAATGGAGTGAACTCATGAAGGTTGCCTTTGTGCGGCAATGGATGGTAGAACAGCAAAAGCTCGGCCACTCGCTGTGCTTGATTCTGGACTCTGAAGGCGAGCTTGCTGCCCGCCAGGCCCTGCTGAAAAACCACGGACTGGAGCAATACTGCAGGGTGTACAGCGAGACTCCGCTCGCAGACCTCGCTGATGCGGGGCCCTTCATATTCCTTATCAACAGTCCCGATAACGAACACATCAAAGCGCTGCTTGAGGTGCCTGAACGCAATTGGGGCTGGCTTGCCAGTATTGGCAGAGATGACCTGCCTGCGCTGACCCGGCACTGGCGCGAACGCGTGATTACCGGCACTCGACCCCATCAGGCGCTGTACCGTTTTCACGATAATCGTGCCCTAACCCGTGCCTTGGGGCATATCCCTGAAGAGGCCCGCCCTGAATACCTGGGGCCTGCGATCAGTGTGTGTTTTTGGCAGGGTTCGCAGTGGGATGTCATTGACAATCCTGCTCCCGGAATACACCCGGTACCTGCTGACCCGGCGTGGCTGAACGTCCCAGTGCCCGCGAGCCAGTCTATGGCGATGCTTCACTCCAATATCTACCGGTATCTGTGGGCAGAACACAGCGACGAGCTGATGCGACTCAGCCAGCGCCAGGACCCAAGTACTTGGCTCGCAGAACAACTTTCCCAGGCTCGGCAATGGGGCTGGTCCACCCCTGAGCAACTGCACTTTTTGATCATCAATACACTCAACCAAACGGATCCGCCCCTGTTGAGAAGCTGGTTGCCACATGCCGACGAAGACCCGCAGGTTCACTTCGAGCGCCTTTTAAATGAAGTGAAGTTCTGGTCAGGAGAGCAATCAGCATGATGAGCGAACGACACATGACTCCTCAGTTACTGCGGGTCTTGTTTGTGAGTGCAATGGCCGTTGTGGTATCGGGCTGTTCAATGATGCAGACAGAGAGTTTTACCTTTCAAGCCGATATGCCTGAAAACTTCACCATTAATCCAGTGGCGTATTACGCATCGACCTCCGGCGATTTATGTTCCAGTAAAAACCCTATCCAAAGCGAGCAACCCATAGGAGCGCGTCCGGTTGAGTTCAAGCTTCCGCTGAGGGAAACAGCCAAGGGTTGTTCAATGGTTTTGACAAACGTGGTGCTGCATATCGAAGGTCAGTGGGGTAAACGTGAGCTGGACATGAGTCTGCAAAGGGCCGGCTTGTCCATTCGTGATGAGCCAACAGAAAACCTTCGCCCTTTCCCCGTATCCGGACCGCTGGTCTTCCAGGGCCAGTGCCAGTGGTTTTTCCGCACAGTGGGTTCAAAAAGATTTATCAGGAAAATCTTGCAGTGCCGGGCACTCGACACGAATGGCGTCGTGCAAAAAAGCCTGGCGGGCGGAGCGTTACAGCGCGATCAGTTAGCAGGCAAGACAGTGAAATTGGTGCTTAGTGTCGCGGATAAAGAGGAACCTTATTACAACGGGTGGTGGCTCGAAACTCCCAAGGGCTGGAAGGCCTGTACTGGTTTATGGGGAACCAATAACGAAGAGCCATGCGTCAAGCCATACAAGTTCATTAAATCTTTCAAAATGTCTGATGGACGGGACTGTACCGTCTACCCCAACTGCACCGAATAAGGACGCCAAACAGTGAGTTCGTATAAACCCATGGATGACATGGATAAACCAGCCTTTAGCGGAAAGATGTTTGCCTGCCCGTTAAAAGGTCACTGGTTTAGTTTTCAGTTGGTGGATGAGTTCGGTGATGGTACGCCCTATGCAGATCTTGCCTATACCCTTCAGGACAGTGCGGAGCAGAAGTATACGGGGGTACTGGATGCCGAAGGATTTGCCAAAATTGAGGACTGTTATCGTGGACCTGCTGTAATACTGTTGGATTCACCACATACAGGGATTGTAAAACTTTATCGGCTGTTAATGGATAGAAAATCCTATCCCCTCCCAATTACCGAACTTCAAGTACGCGGCGAACAAACCCGTTTTTTTCACAAAGACGGTTTTCCTGTCGAGCACAATCCCGCGCAAAAAGCGGGCGATCAATTTATCCAGGTTGAGGTGCGGGACCTGGTCAAGTACAGCGCGCATTTACCTCCCCCCGTTGACCGTAAATACCCACCGAATGACATCCTGATCAGGGCGCTTGATGAGCTTCGGTATGGTCCGCAGCCATTATCCAAGGTGGGTGTCGGGCTGCTGCCCAACCGGCACACACTGCTACAGGTGCGCCCACTGCGTGCGCTAAGACCCATGCTTTCCACCGATGATGACTTCTGCGCATTGAACCTGTATCAGCTTGCGATCATGGCAAATTTAAGCTATTCCGACTTCGGCCAGCACCCCGCCCAGATGCCTGTAGACGCGGTGAATTTTCCACTGGATCCCAGTGTTGGTCACTTTTTTGCTAACGCTCTTTCAAACTACCGGGAAAGTTGGAGGGTAGACCGTTCACAATCGTCAGTTCACCGCTACTTCCCACTGTATGAAGATGTTCCGTACTCGAAGCGCTTTGAGATTTTGCCGTTCGACCCAACGTTGTATGAGCAAAATAAACCCAGTGAAACTCAGGAACATCCTGCCAATCTGCATTTTTTTGATGACACCACCAAGCATGTATTTAGCGCTAAGAGCACGCAGGCGTTTATTACCCATCATGATGAAGTGATACTGATCGCTATCCGTGGAACACTGGAATTATCGGATTGGTGGCGTGACGCGGATGCGGAGCAAGTACCCTTTATTGAGGGTAAAGGAAAAGTCCATAATGGTTTCTACGATGCCTATAAAGCGCTGAAGAAATTTGTTCAGGACTATTTGGATCAGTTTCACGTCGGACAAAAAATCATAATCAGTGGGCATAGCTTGGGTGGCGCAATTGCATTGCTGCTAGCTGAAGCTCTGCGCAACTCCACTGATAACGATTACAACATTCTCCTTTACACCTATGGATCGCCCCGCGTGGGTGATGCCACTTTCGTTGCCGCTGCCAAGCCGCTGAAACATCACCGCATGGTCAACAACAACGACATGATTCCCGGTGTCCCCGCGCCCTGGATGAACGCACGACGGTCCATCTGGATTCCTGGGCTTGCGGCACTGTTTGTTACCAACCCGGTTTTAGGCCTTTTGATCTTTGTGTCAGGTCTTGTTCGTGTGGGGGGTGCGCCTTATGAGCACCATGGCGAGTTACACCACTTCATGCCGGTGGATTTTAACCCCAAGGAGAAGTCGTCGATTCTCTGGAATCCGGGTTGTGCCTCCATAGAAGAGGCGGCCTGCACCCGGGCGCTCGCCAAAGACGGTGATCTGCCATTTCGTGGTGGTTTCATCGATCAGGCCATGAATTTAGCTGATCACAGCATACCGGGCTCTTATATCCCGTACTCCTGGGCAACCTTGCGACGCTGGCAACAAACTCAGGAAGCGAACGGGACAGTAGTCACTGAACGTGAATACGATCTGGTAGAGGAGGCATTAAGAACGATGCGCAGCAAAGTACAAGATAAGCGCAAGCAAGTAGTGGACACGCAGCGCTATCACAATAACGATCCCGAGTACCTGCAAACGGTGGGTGAATTGTCCGGTGAATCAGGCAAGCTTGCTGATTCTCTGCAACGGCTCAAGGCATTACGATATCGTCGGTTGGAACCCGCGGATATCTACGGCAGTGCCGCGCAATCGCCTAACCTGCAAGCCGCTCTGCTTCGCTGGAAGGGCCAGCAGGAGAACAACCTGCAGGTGCAGATTGCAATGATTCCCCAGCAGGACAACGGCTATTCGATGTTCACCTCCCGCAGCGGTGCGACCCAAACGTTTGACATCGACTCTATGCTTTAGCGGGCGTGTCTGCTGGCTTGTGGGTCGTCGTGAACTATCCGGAGGGCAATCCCGACCATCCGCTGATTTCCGGTTGCGTACCCAACAAGATCACGGTGGTGCCCTACCCCTTGCCCGCGCACAAAACCAAAACGGTGCTGCGTAGCAAAAGCTCACCCGCCAATGGCGGCTACAACGAGCTGTCGATTGAAGACCGGGCCGGCCAGGAACTGATCTACCTGCGGGCGGTGGCAGGTGCCCTCTTGCCTATTGCTGCTCGATGCATCAGGTCATTGCCCAATCCAACCTCCAGGTAAGACGACATGCTCAAGCCCATCTCTCGCCTTTTCAAACGCCCGCAGCACCTGGAGTGCTGTGTGTGATTCTGGATGCCAGCTTTGACCCGGATTGACCTGCTTATGTCGATCACGTTATGGCCGAGTTTTCAACAGAATCTGCCAGATGCAGCCACCCTCAATTGCAGGCCATTGAAAATGCCAGGCCCAAAAATATTGTTAATACGAAATATTATCATTAGAGTGTGCGTCTTTCCGCTGCGTGATCTCTGCAAATGACGAGCATGACCACCGAAGAGCTTGAGCAGGCCTTTCGGGCCCATGCCACCGAGTTGCGTTCGTTTCTTCATCGCCAGTTGCGCAATCCTGAGATTGCTGCCGATCTGACTCAGGAAACCTACCTTCGCCTGCTCCTTCAGCCACCACGCAAACCGGTGCTCAATCTACGCGGCTTTATCTTTAAAATTGCTCGAAACCTGGCAATTGATCATGCGCGCAGCAGGCACACCCGAGAGTATCTCGACGAAGGTATCGCCTACCTTTACGAGGTGACGGGTGAAAGCCCGGCGCTGTTCGATGTCGTGGTCGCGCAACAAGATCTTTCAGCAATGGCCCACGCCTTGAACCGTTTACCTGTCCAATGCCAGCAGATATTTACGCTGTGTCGGTTGCGAAACCTTCCCCACAAGGAAGTGGCTTTGCAACTGCAGGTATCGATCAGTACGGTGGAGAAACAATTAGCTATTGCGCTCGACTTTCTCAGTCAATGCCTGCAACGATAACCGCTATGCACGATCAACCCGACACCCCCCCATCCGTCTCCGAAGTTCAGCGCACTGCCCACGCATGGGTGATTCGCCTGACTTCCGGCTCTGTGCTGCCCTGCGATCGCGCTGCGGCGCGGGCTTGGTGCGAACAGGCACCGGAGCATCAACATGCATTTGTCGAAGCGCGGCGCCTGTGGTGTTTAAGTGCGCATCTGGCTGAGCCTCGCGCCACAGCTCGGCCGTCTTCACGCCGCATCTGGGCGATGGGTGTCGCGGCCTCGTTGGTACTCGGGCTCGGGCTGGCATGGGCGCAACAAATGGCATTGGATGCAGACTATTACACCGGCACCGGTGAGCGTCGGCAGGTCGTGCTTGCCGATGGTTCTCACATCACCTTGAATGCCAACAGCGCCGTTGATGTGAGATTCACGGCCGATCAGCGGCACATTGTCCTGCGCAAGGGTGAGGCCCTGTTCGATGTAACGCCCGACCCTCAACGTCCATTCGGTGTGCAGGCGGGCGCCTTGAATGCAACGGCCCTTGGCACGATTTACGCTGTGCGCCGTGAGGGCGCAAACGTCGACGTCACGGTACGCCGTGGACGTGTGGCCGTCACCGAGGGACCTGACAAGATGACCCTAGGCGTTGGCGAAGCCGTTGGCGCGCGTGCCACCGGCCTGGGCATGAAGCAGAATGTGGATGTCGACAAGATCCTGGCTTGGCAACAAGGCCGCCTGGTTTTTGAGTTGACGCCACTTTCGCAGGTGCTTGAGCAGGTCGAACGCTATCGTCCAGGCATCCTGCTGCTAAGGGATGCACGCCTGGGCGCACTCAAGGTCAGCGGGACCTTTCAACTCGATCGCCTGGATGAAGGCTTGGCGACACTGGAGAGCGTCTTTCCACTCAAGATCGAGCGTTACACGAACTACCTGCTGGTGGTATCACCTAAAACGTAATTATTTTTACGGTTGTTGGCTTGTCGCCCGTCTTCATTCCCTAGAACGATAATGCTTCGTATTAGGGAGAGCACCGATGCACCATCCGTTACCTGAAGGTTTACGAATCAAACCTTTGTCCGTAGCCCCGCTGACAATGTTGTTCGGGCTGATATCCGGCCTGGCGGTTGCCGATCCCCACTCCTTCAACATCCCACAACAACCCTTGGCGAGCGCGCTGAATCGTCTGGCCGCTCAAAGCGGATTGCAGGTGATATTCGATGGCACGTTGGTAGTCGGCAAGAACAGCCCCGCAGTGGTCGGCGCCAAAGAGCCAGAGGCTGCACTGGCTGAAGTGTTGAGAGGCAGCGGCCTGACCTGGCGCGCGACCGGTGACAATAGCGTGATGCTGGAAAAAGTCCCGGAATCGGACAGCGTTGTGCAACTGGGGGAGACCTCAATCCAGGGGCAATTGATGGGTGAAGTGACCGAAAACACCGGTTCCTACACTACCGGAATCATGCAGACCGCCACCAAGCTGCCCTTGACCTTGCGTGAAACGCCACAGTCAGTCAGCGTGGTTACGCGCAAGCGTATGGACGACAAGGCCATGACCACCATTAGCGATGTGGCTCAAAGCGCTCCGGGCATTTACCTCAATAACTCTGGCGGCGCCGGGCGGCCCACGTTCAGCGCGCGCGGTTTCGACGTCGACACCATCATGTACGATGGTTTTCCCACCAGTTTCCTCACCTACCTGCCCAGCAGCGAAGCCAACCTGGCCATGTATGACCGGGTAGAGATCGTTCGCGGCGCCACTGGGCTGGCCCAGGGCGCAGGCAGCCCTGCTGGCGCCATCAACCTGATACGCAAGCGCCCGCCCCATACATTCCAGGCCACACTCACCGGCAGTGCCGGCAGTTGGGACGATTACAGCAGCACTCTGGACATCGGCGGCCCGCTCAATGAAAACGGCACCCTGCGCGCCCGTACCGTGATCTCAGGGCAAGACTCCAGAAGTTTCCGGAAATCTGTGGAGGCTGACGCAGATCTGTTCTATGGCGTGGTCGATGCCGACCTGAGCGACAGCACCACCCTGACGCTAGGTGCCTACCGGCAGAAGGACCATACCAACTACGTTTGGGGCGGCTTGCCCATGGCCCGTGGCGGTGGGCACCTTGGGCTGCCACGTGACACCTTCCTGGGATATGACTGGGAATACATGAACAACCGCACCACCGGTTATTTCGCGACCCTGGAGCATGGCTTCTCCAACGACTGGAAGCTGCGCATGGCCGCCATGCAGTCGACGACCAACACAGACGTGCTTGCCTCATCCATATGGGCATACAACCGTCACTATCTATGGACGCAAGCCATGGAGCAAAAGGAAACCGGTTACGACCTGGCCCTCAGCGGTCCTTTCCAGCTACTGGGTCAAGAACATGACGTGAGCGTGGGCGTCAGCAAGCGCCAGCTGGATTATCGTACCGGTAAGCTCTGGGAAGCGTTTGTCGACACAGGCATCGACCTCTTCACCTGGGATCCACGCGGTCATACCAAGCCCAATATCGTCAAGGGCCCCAATGGCCGTCCCGAGACCACCACCCAGGACAGCTTCTATGCCAGCACCCGCCTGCGTTTGACTGAACCGCTGTCGCTGATTCTCGGCGGCCGCCTGGACTGGTACGAATTCGAAAACAGGACAAACCCTGAAAGCAGCTACAAGGTCACGCGCAATCTGACCCGCTACGCCGGCCTAGTCTATGACCTGGACGTCAATCATTCGGTCTATGTCAGCTACACCGATATCTTCAAGCCACAGACCGAAAAAGGCCTCGGTGGAAAAGTCATCGTCCCTATCGTGGGTGAGAACTACGAGGTCGGCATCAAGGGCGAATATTTTGATGGCGCACTGAACGCCAGCATGGCGATTTTCCAGATCGATCAGAAAAATCGCGCCCAGGAACTGGCTAATATCAAAGGGTGCGGTACAAGCGCGATCAGTGCGTGCTACGAGGCTTCCGGCCTGGTGCGCAGCAGGGGTATTGACCTGGAACTCCAGGGCGCCCTCACCGAAAACTGGCAGTTGGCCGGCGGATACACCTATACCCAGACGAAATACGTCAGCGACACCAACGCAACCCTCAAGGGCCAGGACTTCAACCGCAGACTACCGCGTCAGCTATTCAAGCTGTCCACGATCTATACCCTGCCCGGTGATCTGCAACGCTGGCGCATTGGCGGTGATATCTACCAGCAAAGCCAGATTCGCACCTCGGGGGGCAGCGGTGCCACTGCATGGCAAAATCGACAGGGTTCGTACACGGTGGCTGGGCTGGTGGCAGGCTACAAGGCCAGCGAGCAACTGGATCTGCAGCTCAACGTAAACAACCTGTTCGATCGTACCTACTACGTCAGCATTGCGAATGGAGGTTATGACCCGTACGACATCTACGGCGACCCACGTAATTTGAAGCTCACTGCCCGCTACAGCTTCTAGACCTGCACAAACCGCATCCGGGCAACGAACTCAAGACCTATATCAAACGCCAGATCGTCGAACAGCTGAAATCAGGAGGTCTGATCCCATGAGCAACCAGATGAAATACAAGGGCTACTACGGTTCAATCGAAGCCAGTACTGAGGATAACTGCCTGTACGGCAAACTCTTGTTTATTCGCCCTCTGGTCAGCTATGAAGGTCAGACTGTCGCCGAACTTCAGGCTGCGTTTCATGAAGCGGTGGATGACTATCTGGAGCAGCACGCTTGAGAAGTGCTGTGTCGATGTTCCGAGTTGCGCCTCGACCCACAAGCCCACCCTGCGCCCCGCTGCTCATCGGCCGATCTCACGCTGTGACTGGGTCTGGGCAGCGGCACGCAGCGTGCGCAGCCCCTGCAACACAATCAGCACCATCACTCCCCCCGCAGCAATCGGCACGGCAAAACCTGCCCGGGCACCGTGGGCGTCGATCACCAGCCCTGCCAGCACCCCGCCAAACGCCACGCCGATGCTGATGCCGGTGGACATCCAGGTCAGGCCCTCGGTAATCCGCTGCGGCGGCAATATAAGGGTGCCCAGGTTCATCACAATCACCATCGTCGGCGCAAAAGACACTCCGGAAACAAACAGCAGCAGCGCCAGCACGTAGACGCCCGGTGAAAAAATCGGCAATACCGCGGTGATGGCCGTGACCAGAATCCCGATAAAAAACTGCTGTGCCATCGGCATGGCAATCCTGAAGGCGCCAAACGCCAGGCCCGCGATCAATGAGCCCAGAGCATAGGCCGCAAGGATAAAACTGGCGGACGCCGGCCAATCATGGGCGTTGGCAAAGGCAACCACGGCCACGTCGATGGCGCCGCCAATCACGCCCATACCCCAGAGTGCCAGAACGATGGTGCGCAGGCCCGGCAAGCGCCACGTCGACCCCGTGTCCACATTGCTGGCCTCGATCACTTGTGGCTCGGTCTGACGCTGCAGCACAAAGGCAGTAACACCGACTGCCAGCAACAAGGTAACCGCCAGAGGTCCAGCCTCGGCAAACAGCCCGGTACTCAAGCCAATCGCCAGAGGCGGGCCCAGGATAAAGGCCATTTCAGTCAGCACAGTGTCCAGGGAGAAGGCCGTATGCAACAGCGCCTTGCCGCGAAAAAGATGAGTCCAGCGGGCCCTGGTCATGGCCGGCATGCTCGGCATGGTGCCTGCCAGTGCCGCCAGAACGAACAGCACCGGTGCGCCAGCCCCCCGATGCGAAGCCGCAATCAACCCCAGCAGCATGACAATGCTGAACCCAGTAAACACTGGCAGCACCCGGCGCTGCCCTAGCCGGTCGACCCGTTTTGAGATCTGCGGCCCGATCAGTGCATTGGCCAGGGTAAAAGTGCCGGCCACTGCCCCGGCCAGCCAGTAAAGCCCCGTCTGCTGCACCAGCATGGTGATAATGCCGATGCCGATCATTGCCTGCGGCAGCCGAGCAATCGAACTTGCCACCACCAACCCCATGACGCCAGGTATTGCCAGAAGTTCGCGGTAAGGATTGGCCATGGTTATTCCTGTTCAAAGGCGCTTCTGATAAAGAATCAAGCGTCGTATCCTTCTGACGATAAGTCAAAGCCGGCGGCCTTGACCTCCTTTTTCACTACAGCCCGATTGCGGAGCCACCATGCCTGAGCACATTGCAGCAGTCCCTCTGGACAAAGCCTACCGACTGCTTAACCACGGCCCGACGATTCTGGTCTCGGCCCGCCATGCCGGGGTGCAAAATGTCATGGCAGCGGCATGGGCATGCGCACTGGACTTTGCCCCGCCCAAACTGACCGTGGTTCTGGATAAAAACGTGAAAACCCGCGAGCTGGTGGAAAACAGCGGCATATTTGTGATCCAGGTACCTACCGTAGCCCAAATCAAGCTGACCAGTCAGGTCGGCAGCGTCAGCCTGGCTGATGACCCGCAGAAACTCGAGCATTGCGCGGTGCCATTGTTCGAGATGGCGGGCCATGACCTGCCCTTTGTTGAGGGATGCTCTGCCTGGCTGGCCTGCAAGCTGATCCCCGAGCCGCACAACCAGCAGACCTACGACCTGTTTATCGGTGAAGTGGTTGCGGCCTGGGCCGACACTCGCGTTTTCAGCGAGGGCCACTGGCACTTTGAAACTGCCGACCCGGCCTTGCGAAGTCTGCATTACATCGCCGGAGGACATTACTACGCCATCGGCCAGGCGCTGGATGTGGATACGAACAGCGTTTAGCGGCTGGTGATAGCCCTGTGGGCGCTGGCTTGCCTGCGATGCAAGCGAAAGGGTGTGGCAGGTAAAGTGCGGTGATGCCATCGCGAGCAAGCCCGCTCCCACATTGGATCAGGTCAGTATCAGGCTTTGAAGGCACCACAAAACTTGTGGGAGCTGGCTTGCCTGCGATGCAGACGACGCAGTCTGTCAGGCACACCGCAGCGTTACCATCGCGAGCAAGCCCGCTCCCACACACAGAGCATCAGAACCTGGCCATTTCCTGCAACAGTCTATCATCCTCGCCAATGGCGCCAATCACTTGCAGCCCCACCGGCATGCCCCTCACCTGCCCCGCAGGCAAGCTGATTGCAGGCAGGCCGGTGAGGTTCCAGGCACTGGTGTGGCTGAGCACGGCGGCGCGTACATCAATGATCTGTGCCCCGACCCGCACTTCACGCGCACCCACCGCAGTCGCGGTGATCGGCACGCTGGGCGACAACAAAAAGTCGAACTGCTCGAAGATCTGCGCCATCACCGCCTTGAATTGCGCCTGGGCCGCCCGGGCACGGATGTATTGCCAACCCCTGACCTCCTGGGACAATTCGAGACGCTCACGCACTTCCTGATCAAACAAGTGCGCGGCCTCAAGCATACGTTCGGCATGCACGTCGTAGGCCTCGGCACGTTGCAGGGTCAGCAAGGTGTCTTTCATCGCTGCGGCCAGCGGCGCCAGATCGCCGACTGGCTGCAGCGCATCGCCAAACATCTGCAGGGCAACATGGTAGACCTGTCGGTCTACCTCGGGATCAACAGGGCCGAAGCTGCCCGCGCTGATCCAGCCCACCCGCAACGGCCGGGCTTCGGGCGCCGGGGCGACCTTACGCGCAGTGATAACGTCGAACAGCAAACCTGCATCCTCGACGTTGTTGGCGATGGGCCCGACATGGTCGAGGCTCGACGACAACGGGAATACGCCTTCGAGCGACACCCTGGCAAAGGACGGCTTGAAGCCGACCACCCCGCACAAGGCTGCCGGAATCCGGATCGAGCCGCCGGTGTCGGTACCCAGCGCCAACGGCACCATGCCGCTGGCGACCGCCGCCGCGCTGCCGGCGCTGGAGCCGCCGGTTATGCAACGGCTGTCCCACGGGTTGCGCGCCGCACCTTGCAGCGAGCGGTCGCCGGTCGGGCCGTAGGCGAATTCGTGGGTCAGGGTCTTGCCGACAATCACCGCCCCGGCCTCGCGCAAGCGCTGTACGCACTGCGCATCACAACTTGGCTGATGCCCTTCGAAATGCGCCGAGCCATAGGTGGTGACGTAGTCGAAGGTGTCGATATTGTCCTTGACTGCCACCGGTATGCCCTGCAACGGCCCCAGGTCAACGCCTTGGGCAAACAATTGGTCGGCCTTGCGGGCCTGGGCCAGGGCTATGGGGGCATCAATCTCGGTAAAGGCATTGAGGATCGGGTTCAGCCGCTGGATGCTGTCCAGGGCAGCCTGGGTCAGCTCGATGCTTGTCAGGCTGCCCGCGCGCAGTCGTTCAGCCAGCGCAACAACCGATTGGCCGCAAAAATATCCAGCATGGGGAGGTTTCACCAGGCTCATGCAAACAACTCCATCAAACAACGGCGGGAATAGGGGAAGAAACGGTCTGACGACCGCCCGGGCGCACCATCAACATGGCGCTCATGCCCAGCGCCGTGGCCACTGCGGCGGCCACAAACATCGACGAGTAGCCGTAGCGAACGGTCAGGTAACCGGTGAGCATGGGCGCGATAAACGAAGCGGTGTTGGCAATAAAGTGGGTCATGCCGCTGTAGGCGCCCACGCGGTTGGACGGTGCGGTGTCGATCACCACGGCCCAGTAAACCGAATTGGGCAGCGCGTTGAGGGCGTTGGCCAGGGTCATCAGGGCAATCACGCCCCACACGGTCTGGGCCTGTGACACCAGAATAAAACACAGCGTGGTCAGCAACAGGCAGGTCGCGGCCAGCCAGCTGCGTGCCACTTTCAGGTTGCCGGTGCGACGCAGCAGCCAGTCGGAAATCTTGCCGCCCAGCAGCACGGTGAAGCAGGCACCGGTCCACGGGATCATGCCCATGTACCACAGCGAAGAGAGGTTGTAGTGGAACTCGTCCTGCAGGTACTTGGGAGTCCAGGTCAGCAGCAGGAAGGTCACGTAGACAAAGGCGAAGTAACCGACGGCGTTAAGTAACAGGTCGCGGTTTTTGAAAAAGTGCCAGACCGGCGCAACGCTGGTGGTCGGCGTCGAGGCATTGACCGCGTCAGCGCGCTCCTTGCGCAGGAAGTCCAGCTCGGCCCTGGACACACGCGGGTTTTCATCGGGCGTGTTGGTAAAGCGCGTCATAAAGAAAATCAGCAGTGCCAGGCTGACCACGCCCAGCACGACAAACATGCTGCGCCAGTCGCCAGTCAGGGTTTGCAGGCCAACAGCCACCGGCGCGGTGAGCAATGCGCCCAGCGGGGTACTGAGCAAGCCTACCGACACGACAAAACCGCGCTCCCTGGGGGTCGCCCAGTTGGCCACGCTCTTGTTGATGACCGAGTACGCCGGGCCTTCGGCAAAACCGAACATGACGCGAATCGTGGCAAAGCCGGCCATGGCCGAACCACCGAGGAACGCCAGGCCAAAATCACCGGCAAATGCGGTAGCGATCTCGAAGATCGACCAGGTGGCACCAGCAATCAGCCAGATGCGTTTGGCGCCAAAACGGTCGGCCAGAATGCCGCCGACCAACGCGCCGAGGATGTAGCCGTAACCGAAGTAACCCAGGACATTGCCCCAGTCGGCCTTGTCGAAACCGTACTCGGGCAGGATGCTCGCCGATGCATAGGCAATCGCGCCACGGTCGATGTAGTTGAGCAGTGCCATCAGCATGATCAGGAAGAAAATCTGGTAGCGAAAAGACGGGATTGCGGGGCTGTTCATAGGGGATCTGACTCTTCAAATGATGGCAGAAGTCAAAAAGTCGGCCGGTGTCGGCGTATTTTTATTTTTTTACCCAAACGTTTGGGTTGGCGAAATGTAGAGCGCCGAAAAGTTTTAGTCAAACGTTTGGGTCAAAATTTAAATCCGGGCTGACAGCCTCGGTTCGGGTAGAATCCGCGCGCTAAACAATGAACCGCCGGAAGCCTTGCCAACATGCCGAACCCACCTCGCCCCGCCACCCTGAAGTCCATGGCAAACGCACTTGGCATTCACGTGTCGACGGTGTCGCGAGTGCTCAATGGCGACCCCGCTGCGGTCGAGCGGGCCGCGTCTGCCGAGGTGGTCGAGCGGATTCGTGCACTGGCAAAAGAGCTGGATTATCGACCGAATACGCAGGCATCTAACCTGAAACTGCGTAAAAGTCAGGAAATCTGCGTACTGATGCCGCGCCTCACCGACCTGGTGATGGCGACCATTTATGACAGTATCGACAGCGCCGCCGAACAGGCCGGCTACCTGACCTTTGTGTCCAATACCGACGACCGCCAGCCCCGCCAGATGGCCCGTGCCGAGCACGCCTTGCGCCGGTCGGTGGCCGGGCTGATTGTGGGCGATTCCCATGTGGGGAACTCCCAGCCCCTGCTCGACCTGCTGACACGCAAGCACATCCCCTATGTGCTGGTGAGCAGGCAGATTGCCGGGCACCTGGTGGCCGGCAGTGACGATGAGCTGGGCGGCTGGCTGGCTGCAGAGCATCTGTACCGCCAGGGCTTTCGCGATGTGGCCATCCTGGCGGGCGAGCGGCATGCGTCCACGGGTGCAGACCGTACCCGCGGCTTTACCCGTTTTTACCGCGAGCAAGGCATCACCTTGCGCCCGCAATGGACCCTCAACGGTCCGTTTGACAGCCTGACCGGGCACCAGCAAGGCGAATACCTGCTGGGACTCGACCCGCGGCCGCAGGCGTTTTTCGCGGTCAACGACTTTCTCGCTATCGGCTTGATGGGCGCGGCGCGGGACAAGGGCCTGGTGCCGGGCAAGGACATTGCCGTGGTCGGTTTCAATGATATCCCGCTGGCCAATGAACTGAGCGTCCCCCTGACCAGCGTGCGCCTGCCGCTGGCCGAGATGGGCCAGCATGCCGTGCAACTGCTGCTCCAGCGGATCAAGGGCGAAGCCTGTGAATCGGTGATTCTGACCCCGCAGCTGCAGGTGCGGGCAAGTTCCTCACTGCTTGTGTAAGTGACCGCTCAGCCCTGCAGCCAGGCCTCAAACCGGCTTTGCTCCGCTGATTGCGGGCCTGGCGCGTAATACACCAGGTGCAAATGCCGGTTGGTGTCGATTGTCAGGGTCGCCTGCTCAAAAGGCACCCGCCCCACTGACTCGATATTCAAATGCCGGATGCCGTGGCTCGAGCCGTGGATGTCGTTGCGGTGCCACCAGTCCTTGAACTCGGCACTGACCTTTTCCAGGCTGCGCACCAGTTCGCCAACATCGCTTTGCGCCGAAGCATGGGCAAAGCCCAGGCGAAAGGCGCAGAGCAACTGGATGGCCTGCTCCTGCCAGGGGCACAACAGCGATCGCATGCGCTCATCGGTAAACAACAGCCACAACAGGTTGCGTTGTTCAGGGGGCCTGGCGGCAAAGTCGAAGACTTTATCGGCTGCCGCATTCCAGGCCAGTACATCCCAGCGCAGATTCAGGACATAGGCAGGTCGCAAGGGCATGTCAGCCATCATGCGGTGGATCACGGGCGGCACCACGCACCAGGTTTGCGCCTGTTCGGCTGGCGCCCGCTGGTAAGTCAGCAGGTACAAATGCCGGCGCTCGGTGGCATCCAGTTTCAAGACCCGGCACACACTGTCGAGAAACGCCGTCGACACACCAATGTCACGGCCTTGCTCAAGCCAGGTGTACCAGGTCAGCCCCACTCCCGCCAACGCAGCGACCTCCTCACGGCGCAACCCCGGTGTTCGCCTGCGCCCGCCAGCGGGCAAACCGGCCTGCTCGGGGGAAATACGCTCACGACGACTGCGCAGGAATGCCGCGAGCTCGGCGCGGGTGCGTTGCAGTGTTCTGCCCATAAGGCTGTTACTCCCTGTAATAGCATAAACGGTTGATATTGTAACAATTAGCCGCCTGCTAAAGAATCCATCCCGCCGAGGGTGGCGTGACAGCTCCCGCCCAGCCCATTTCGCACAGGAAGATTCTTATGTTCAGGACAACTCCCCCTTCGGTCTACTGGCTCGCCCTGGGCGCATTTGCGCTGGGCATGGCGTCATTTGTCACGGCGGGGCTGATCCCCATGATCGGCCAGGCGTTCAACGTGGAGGTTGCGGTGGCCGCACAACTGGTGACGGTTTTTTCCCTGGCCTATGGCATTGGTTCGCCTGTGGTGGTGGCCCTTTTGCCCGCCCACCGGCAACGGTTCGCACTGCTTGCGGCCCTGGCCGTGTTTTTACTGGCCAATGTGGCCAGTGCGCTGGTGGATGACTTTGTTGCTTTGCTGGTATCGCGGGCTTTTGCCGGGCTGGGTGCCGGGGTCTATCTGGCGTCTGCAATCACCGCCAGCAGTGCCGTCGCCCTGCCCGGCCAGCGTGGCCGGGCGATAGCCATGATCATGACGGGCATGGCCGCGGGCACCGTGCTGGGCGTGCCTTGCAGCCTGTTGCTGGCCGAGCGTGCGGGCTGGCAAGCAGCGCTGTGGTTAATTGCCCTGCTGGCGGGCGGTGCCTGGCTGGGGTTGGCGTGCAGCCTTGGGCGGCTACCGGCCGGGCCACAGATAGCCATCAGCAGCAGACGCTTGCTGCTGAACAACCGCAAGGTCGTCTGCACCCTGCTGGTTTCGTTGCTGGCCGCTATCTCCAGCCTGGGGATGTACACTTTTATTGCACCGCTGCTGGGCAACCCCGAGTTCGGTGGCATCGAGAACATCGCTCCCTGGCTCTGGGCATGGGGCCTTGGCGGTGTCGCGGGCAGCGTCCTGATTGCGCCGCTGGCGGAACGCATCGAAGGCCCGTTGCTGACCCTGATCATCCTGCTGATTCTGGCCACGGCCCTCTTGCTGCTGCCGCTGGCCGCTGCGCTGTCGCCCTGGCTGGCGATGCTTGCGATTACCCTGTGGGGCTGTGTGGGCTGGGCCCTGCAGGTTCCGCAAAACAATAGCCTGATTGCTGAACGCCAAGCCCAGGGTGACAGCAACCTGGCTGTGGCCTTGAATGAATCGGCACTCTACCTTGGCAGCGCCCTGGGTGCGGTCGCAGGCGGCTTGCTGTTGCTGTTGGCCCTGCCCGTCTGGACCCTGGCGCTGAGTGCCGGCGCAGTAGCGCTGCTGGCCGCGCTGGTGCAGTTTTCAAGCCTGCGCATAGCGTCTTCAGCGGCGCTTGCCACAGCTATCGGCCGCTGCCAATAAATCACCCTGCAACCCCTTTCAGAGCCTATCCGCCATGCACACACCGGCCCACTCGATTGAACATTACATCCACGCCAAGGACGGCAACCGGCCAGACCTTTTGCGGCACTGCTTCACCCCTGACGCCAGCCTTGAAATGACTGTGCGCACGGCAACCATTGCCTTTCCGGCCCAGACCAGCGGCAGATCCGCCATAGCGGACGTGCTGGTGAGCAATTTTGCCCGCACCTATGAAAACGTCTACACCCTGTGCATCGGCCAGCCTCCCGCCGGGCACGCCAGCACACATGCCTGCCAATGGCTGGTAGGCATGTCCGTCAAGGACAGCGGTGAGCTGCGCCTAGGCTGCGGCGATTATCTGTGGCAATTCGTACCCGGGACCGGGCTTGTTCGCCACCTCAGCATCACCATCGAGCATATGCAGGAGTACGCGGCGCAGGATCTGGAGCCGGTAATGAACTGGCTGCAGAGCCTCAATTACCCTTGGTGCATGGCTGCAGACATGGTCAGTACGGCGCCGGCGGTTGGCGATCTGGAATCCATCCTGAAGTTTTTTAAATCTTGAACCCGGGCGTTTAAAACGGGCATCACTTTTTGGTGCCAGCAATGGCGCAGTTTCGATTGTATGAACTGCTCTGCATCCAGATCTTGTTGCCGAAAATCCAGTGAGCAGACCACACAGCCCGCAATCATCAATTCAATGCCCCAATGATCCGTGTAACATTCACCTTTGTTTATCGATTTCCCGCCAGCCACGCGGGAAACCGTAAAGCGGGCCACTACCTGTAACTGCATAAGCTTGGCTATTTCTTCAAGCTGACACCGTTCAACACCTTACAAGCCGAGTAGCAACCATGAACCGTCGCAAAAAAATCAACCAGATATTGAAGGCCAATGCCAAGAAGGCCAACGCCAAGCTGGCCCCGAAGAACAAGAACCCGTATATCAGCAAGGCTGACCGCCTGAAGCTGGCCGAGCAAGCTGAACAGGACGCAACCCCGTCCAGCGAGAGCTGAGCCATGCCCCTCTTCAGACAGGCAACGCCCCAGGACGCCGAAAGCTGTTATCGAATTGAGATTTCAGCCTACGAAGGCGATGAAGCCGCCACCCTGGCGAAGATTGCCACGCGCATCGCCCAGTACCCCCAGGGGTTTCTGATTCTTGAGCAGGCCGGTGAAGTCGTCGGGTTTATCAATAGCGGCTGCGCCCATTCTGTCGTGATGTCGGATGAAGCCTTCAAGGAGCTGGTCGGCCATGATCCCGTGGCCCCCAATGTGGTGATCATGTCCGTGGTGGTTGCCCCGGCCCACCAGGGCAAAGGCTTTGCCAGGCTGTTGATGGACGAGTTTGTCGGGCAGATGCGCAGCCAAGGCAAAGCAACCATCCACCTGATGTGCAAAGAACAGCATGTCCAGCTCTATGCAAAAATGGGCTATGAATACGTTCAGCCCTCGCCCTCCGAACATGGCGGCATGGCCTGGCATGAAATGGTTATGGCGCTCTGACTGCCTTGACGAGCGCCCACGGCGCTCGTTGCACCCGCAAATAACACCCCTTACCTGAAAACCACGCACCCCGCAGAAAAGGCATTGTGTTGCTTCGAAAACAAATGTTATGTTGCTAACACAAGGCGCGCAAATGACACGCCAATAACAGTTACACTCCTGGCGTGCTCTTATGTCCCTGGAAAAGAACAGTTTTCTTCAGTTGCTGGAACACCAGTTTTCCAACCTGACCCCCACCGGCAAGCGCATCGCCAGTTACTTGCTGGGTAATCCGCAGCAGTTGCCGTTCGAATCTGCCGACAGCATCGCCCAGCAGGCCAGCACGACCGGCATTTCCGTGGGGCGGTTCCTGCGCTCCCTGGGTTACCAGAACCTCGATGAGGTCAAGCAGAGCCTGCGCGGCGAGGCACCTTCATCCTGGCTGATCACCGACCGCATTGGCGCATTTCGTGCCGAGAACAGCAGCGACGATGCCCTTGAGCGCTCCATGCACCGTGAAATCGAGGCCATCCAGCAGGTCTATGAACTGGCCCGCAGCGATACCTTTGCCGCCATCGTGCAGCGTATTCACCAGGCCGATGCGGTGTTTATCCTCGGCATCCAGTCCACCCGCGGCATCCTCACCGCCTTTCACAGTCACCTTGAGTACATCCGGCCCAAGGTCTATTACGTCGACGGCCTGTCCGGTATCTATGCCGAAACCCTGAATTCCGGGTTCACCAACCCCTACGCGATCATTGCCGACTTTCGCGCGTACTCCAGCGTGACCCAGACTTTCTGTGACGCGGCTGTCGAGCACCATTTGCCGCTGGCTCTGATCACTGATCTGCAATGCCCCTGGGCAAGGGATTACCCGCTGGACCTGCTGCAGATCAAAACCGATGTCGGCCAGTTCTGGGATTCCCCCGCGCCCCTGGCGTGCCTGCTGAACCTGATGGTGTCTGCTGTCGCGGAAAAATACGGCGAGCACCTGGATGCGCGCCTGGCGAAAAACCGTCAACTGCAAAAAGCCTTTGGCCAGTTCGAAGGCTGAGCCTGTCGCCCGAAACCAATCACCACTGGAGTGTTTGTGTGAATCA